>Ga0326728_10000228_pt1 | contig 227866 bp, 176 predicted proteins | sample MB3enrmetagenome_FD_207602 | JGI IMG/M metagenome (GOLD analysis project Ga0326728, IMG submission 207602) | Lab enriched peat soil microbial communities from McLean, Ithaca, NY, United States - MB31MN | ecosystem: Environmental > Terrestrial > Soil > Wetlands > Peat | place: USA: New York...
GGCGCAGCACAAAGTTAGAACCAGAGGCCTCAAGAACACCGAAAATCGCACGGTTCGCCGTCATTTACGACGAACAACAGAAACAAAAACACGCTGCCGATCAATTTTTCAGCAGCCTGCTAGAGGTTAATAAACTCTATTAACGACATGGAGTTTATGCAAGAATACGATTCTATGAAGATCTCGCAAAAAGGCCTTTATGCCTTGCAGGCCATGATGATGTTGGCCCGGCATGCGGATCAGGGCGCAATCCGCATCCGCGACATCGCCTATGAAGAAGGATTGCCGGAGAAGTTCCTGGAGCTGATCCTGCTGGAACTGAAGAATGCCCGGGTTGTCGAGAGCGTTCGTGGCGCCAAGGGCGGCTACCAGTTACGACGCTCTCCCGCGGACATCCAGTTGAGTGAGATCATTCGTCTGGTGGACGGCCCGCTGGCCCCATTTGCCGATGCGGAAGGCCTTCGCGACCTGATCGATCGTGACGCTGAGCATCGCGCGCTCTACCAGATTTTCCTCGACGTGCGCGACGCGGCTGCAAGAATTCTGGAAAACACAACGTTGGCCGACATCATCCGAAAGGGCTCGGGTGCGCCAAAGAAGGGTCGCAGGAAGAAAAAAGGTGAGGCGTCGACCGTCCTGCCCATGGTGGTTCACGGCAGTTCCAACCGGAACTAGTGGAAACAGCCCTCGCGAACCCACTCCCTCAACGCCCGCGCAGTGCCGGATCAGGCGGCAAGATCTCAGGTTCAGGGCCCGACCAATTGCTGCTTTCCGTGTACTGATCTTTCTGCCAAGCTCGCGGTATTGCCTCAGCTTTCTGACGGGTGACGAACCACACGGCAGCTGTCCAGGTGGGAAACAGATCAAGTCCGGGAATCAACTCGGCGGCAAGGGTGGGCAGAAAAGCCCAATGCCAACCCAGCAAACGCACCAGGATGATCCCAACCACAACATCCAGGACGCTATCGGCGGGCGAAAGCGCGCCCTCAGCAAAAAGTGGCAGAGCAGCAATCTGGAGCGCGTCCGCGGCTATGGCCACCATCCATGCCAGCCGCATCTTGGGATGTCTCAGCGACTTAAAGGAACCCAGGAACGACATAATGTCAAGACAACACGACCCATCAGGGAGGAGACGTTAGCTTGAAAGGACTCGCAGATTTCAACTTCTGGAAAGTGGCAATCGTAACGTCTCCTGCCAGCTATCGCCGCTCCAGTTTCACAGGAAATACCGGGCCTGGAAACGAACACAAAGCCGTGATTGTCAATGAAAAGGGCCAGTTAAGGCGGTCCAGTTGATGAAAACTGACATTTCCTTCTTGACTGCAAGAACCGAGAGCATTGTACATGGGTTGGAGGTCAAAACGGAATCCCGGCTGAGGATTATCAAACGGGATTCCGGCGAGACTCGCCAGTTTTCGTCCCACACCCTCCAACTCTCACTCTTTGGCTGTCTTTTTGCGGCCTATAGAGTCTTTCGTGCATGGGCATTTTTGGCATGGTTACCTATCAATCCTGAGTACTTTTCACCCCTTGGAATCCTCGGCCTAATGTTCTATACTCTAGGCTGTCATTTCAATGTCGCGCCTCGATCTGATTCGAGGCGGGATGGCTTCGCGTTAAGGTACGCAATCCCCCAGTGGTTGTTGCAGCTGCGCTCAGCCGAAACCCACGAGATACCGAACGCGGCTGAAAACACAGTTTAGCTATGCGCGAGGTGTCGCCCGCGCCAATTGGAGAGCGTTCATGAAGCGAGTTTGGTGGTCCGTAGTGGTTGCGTTGCTTTGGACATGCGGTGCGCCCGGACAGGAACCCGTTGCAGGTCAAACAGGGACGGCAGGGGTGCAGAGCCCGCCTCCGAAAACGTCCTTGATCGCGAATGACAAGAATACGCCCACTTTTTCTGAACGGTATCCGCGCTACAAACTGCGACCGGGCGACACCTTCGACCTGACGTTTGAGTTCACTCCTGAGTTCAATCAAAGCCTCACGGTGCTGCCCGACGGTTTTGTGGTGCTGCGCGAGGCAGGTGAGATCTACGCCACCGGGTTGACGGTTTCAGAACTGACGGAGAAGATCCGTACGGCGTACAATTCCGTTCTTTCGAATCCGCGCATGTCTATTCTGCTGAAGGATTTCGAAAAACCGTACTTCATCGCCGATGGCCAGGTGGCGCGCCCAGGTAAGTATGATCTCCAGGGCGATACTACGGTGATTCAGGCGGTGGCGATTGCCGGTGGCTTCCAGAACTCGGCCAGGCATTCGCAGGTAGTGTTGTACCGCAGAGTCAACGACGATTGGATCGAAGCGAAGCTGCTGAACGTGAAGAAAATGGAGAACAGCCGAAACTTGGCGGAGGACCTGCACTTGAGACCAGGGGACATGATTTATGTGCCCAAGAATACCGTCTCCAAGATCCAGCAGTTCATCCCCTCGTATGGGTTTAACATGATTCCCCCGATCTAGGTGATGTCCTAAAGGAGTTTGCTGATCATGGAAGGACAAGAATTAGTCGTTCGCCGTAACCGGGTCGCACTGTCCTGGACGTTGCGCGATGTTGTAGCGATGGGCTTCCGCCGCCGGCGCGCCGCGGTGTTGTGTTTTTTCGGGGTTCTCTTGGGCACAATCGGGTATGTCATTCTCACGCCGGAATATCGTGCGGAGACCAAGATTTTGGTCAAGCGGCAACGCGTCGACCCGGTGGTTAGTGCCGAACAGAGCCAGCCGATGACGGTTCAGCCCTCGGTGGCGGAAGAAGAGATGAACTCGGAGGTGGAGCTGATCAAGAGCGACGATGTGCTGCGCAAAGTCGTGGCCCAGCGCGGGCTTGATAACCCTCGCGGTTGGGGCTTGCTGCACCGGCGGCGGACACCGCAACAACGGGCTGACCTGGCGTTGGCCTCTCTGCGCTCTAGTCTGCTGATCGAGGCGCTGCCCAAAACCAACATTATTCGTATTACCTATACCGCATCAGAACCGGCGCTGGCTGCGCAGGTGCTGGAAACCTTGAGTGCGGTGTACCTGGAAGCAAACCGTGAACTGCACCGCTCCCCGGGACAACTGGAGTTTTTTGACCAACAGGCGAAAAGCGCCAGCGAGCAATTGCAGACGGCCGAACAACGACTGAAGGAATTTCCGAAAGAAGATGGCACGGCGAATCCCAGCTTGGCGCGGGATTACACGCTGCAGAAGTTGAACGAGTTCAATTACAACCTGGGCCAAACCAAACAATCGATTGCGGAGACGGGAAACCGCATTGCGTCTTTGGAGCAACTTGAGAAGACCACGCCGCCGCGGCTGACCACGCAGATGCGGGAAGCCGACGCCGGCCAGGTACTGCAACAGATGAAATCCGCGCTCCTGACCTTGGACTTGAAGCGCAGCGACATGGCTTCCAAGTATCAGCCGGATTATCCTCCGCTCAAAGAACTGGAGCGGGAAATTGAGTCCACCAAGGCCGCGATCGCCGGCGAGAAGCAGCTGGGTGATGTGACCACGGACCAGAACCCCGCGTACGTGTGGATCCAGGGAGAATTGGCGAAGGCCAAGGCCGATCTTCGTGGCTACCAGGCCAAGGCTACCGAGACAGAGACCATCATCCGCCAGACCATGGACAGCGCGCGCAAGCTGGATGCCGACAGCATTGAGCAGCAAGATCTGCTGCGTACGGCCAAAACTGCGGAAGAGAACTATCTTCTGTACTCCCGCAAGCGTGAGGAGGCCCGCATTGGCGACGCCCTGGACCAGAACAAGATCCTGAACTTGGTAGTGGCAGAGCGGCCAGCTGTTCCGAGTTACCCGGCACAATCGCCATGGATGCTGGGTATGTTTGCGACCATTCTGGCGTTCGCAGCCACGGCAGGCATGGTTTTCACGCTGGAGCATCTGGATCCATCCTTCCGGACACCGAGCGAGGTGCGGGCCGTCTTGAGCGTACCATTGCTGGCCGCCGTTCCGGACCAAAGCAGCGGCATGTTTGTTCTTGCGACGGACAGTGGATCTGGAACGGGAGACGCCCAAGGCGGTCCGTTCCACAAGGGAGAGGCCGAGCCAAACGCCGGGCCGGCGTAGCGAGGGCCCACGAATTTTGGAATCCCCCCAAAATCTCAGCTGAATCGTGGTTGTTCAAGCAAGAGGTTGGGCAAGCAAACTCTCCCGCGTCTCGCATACACGATCTAAGAGATGGCGCCGTTTACAGGGTGCCGTTGTGCCGAGGAGTCATGACAAATACGATGAGAAGGTTCCGCGCTAAGCTTGCGAAGTCCCCCATACGGCGACCGGTGATTTGGGTCCGGCATCGTGGTTTAAGGGAGAGCGATGTCTTCTTGGCTTCTTACCCACGCTCCGGGAATACCTGGTTGCGGTTCGTGCTGGGCGAGGTGCTGGCGGGAAGATCGATTGATTTCGACAACGTCGATGACGTGATTCCCGAGTTGAAATGGCACCGCCGGGGGCTGCCGCTTTTTGCCGATCGCGGGCGTTTGATCAAGACGCACGAAGCGTGGCGAAAGGAATACAGGAAGGCCATATACATTGTTCGTGATGCGCGGGACGTAGCTCTATCCACGTTTGCCCGTAGCACGCAACTGGGAATTGCCGACTCGGATATGGATGAGTTCCTGGCCGCATTCCTGAAAGGCACGTTTCATAACTACGGAGCCTGGGGCCGTCATATTCGTTCCTGGTTGAATAGTCCGCTGGCGCAGGCGGGGAAGCTGTTAGTGGTCAAGTTTGAGGATTTGCGGCGAAATCCTGAGGAATCATTGACCCGGATGGTGCAATTTGTAGGTGCGCAGGCGGGGGCGGAGCAGATCCGGGCGGCGCTGGCCAACAACTCTGTCGATCAGATGCGGGCCAAGGAAGTGAAGTCGCGCAAGCTGTACCAAAGCACAACCGAAGGCGGGCGGTTCGTGCGCAAAGGAGCTGTTCAAGGTTGGAAGAGTGTGCTGACGCCCGCTCAGTTGCAACGTTTCGAGCTATCCGTAGGTGCGGACCTGGCTCAGCTGGGATATCCCAGTGCGGCAGAGGTGGATGTTAGTGCGGCTCAAGCCCCTCTCCCTGTTGGCCGCTGAGGCGTGTTCTTGAGGTCTGCATAAATAATGCACTCGTGACGAGGAAAGAAACGCTACGCGGCTGGGTGCTCACCTAATAGTCTTTGCCGAATCGAGAAACTCTCGCGGACAGACTGTTCCTCGTGATCGTTACGGGTACTCCTACTGGGCCGCTAGGCGATCTGAAACTCAGGATCACCGTTCCCTCGGACCTGCGCAGGAGATGTACTTTCCGGAGTCCTGAGCTTGCGCCGCAGCAGCTCAGCATAGCCCAAGAGGGCTAAGAACATGAGCGGAGGATGCCAGGCGAGCTCATTGTTGAAGAATGAATGTAGGGTCATCATCGCCATGACTCCGGCACACTCCACGGTGAGGTCCCGTTCCAACGCGTTCAACCGCGGCGAAAAACTGCCCCGCAGCAGGAACCAACTGGTTCCAATCACCGCCGCCGCCAAGGCCAAAACCCCCCAGAAGCTCGTACCCACGAGGGTTTCCACCCAATCGCTGTGTAAATACCCCATGTCGAGTTTGCCGAGTGGTTCCAGCACGCCGAACCTCCCGCCGGCGTATGCCCCCAGGCCGGTGAAGGGGTGATAGCTAAGCTGCCGCCAAGCGTAAGCCCAAAAATCGGTTCTGCTGCTCAACCGCCGAATCGAGTCAGCGTCCTGGCCACGGCGCAAGTAGGCAATGACGACGTCGCCGATCGGAGTAAGCGCCATCAGAGGAGTTACAAAGGCTGTGAGAGCAAAAAGAAGCCATTTCCGTTTGCTCAGAATCAGAATGACAGCCAGCCCCAGAACAAATCCAGCGAACGCGTTACGCGTGTGGGAGACGTACATGGAAGCCACTCCGAAAACGATCACGGCCCAGTACCACGCCCGGCTACTGCCTCCCCTTGCGGCGCGCGATAGGAGGCGGCTGATTCCCACCAGCGTCAGGATTGCTCCTGTAGTTCCGATGCCGTTGCCACCGATCATCGGAAAGGTGCCGGACAGCCGTCCCAGTTCATCCCACGCTGTAGCCGGGGAAACCACGGCCTTAACCCACGCAGTGCCGGTTTCGAACGCGTACACAATATAAGTCCAGTTCAGCACCTTCACATAGTCTTCCGCAGTGGTGGCGGATTCAAAAATGAGCGCCGCTGCGACCACGTCGAGGGAAAACTCTGCGGATTTGAAGAAAGTGAAAAGCGGGACGATAGACCAGGTCGTCGACACCAACGAGATCAGGCAATATAGGCCCATGAATCCAGGCAGTCCGGCAAACAAATATTTCAGCGAGTTCCTGCCAGAAACGACCCGCCAAGCCAGAAGAAGAGTGACGATCAACTCCGTCCCCAGCCGCAAAGCTACCCACTTGTCACTTGCCAGCGGCGCATTCATTGCCTCGCGGGCATTGCCAACTTCAAAAGTCATGGCGCTGATGAAGAGCAGCGCCCACAGCCATTCTTGCCAGCCAAAGCTCTGTCCCAAAGAGCGTAAGCCACCGAACAGTTCGGGGAGAGCCCGAACACCGATGACGAAACCGAGGGGCACGGCCGCTATCAGCGCAGTAGTCCCTGCAATCCCAAAGCGCGCGAACAACTGAAAGAAGGCCATGCTCAGTAACCAGCCAAGCAGGGCGAAGCCGGCCAAGGCTGTGGCCGAGCGCACGGCCACGGAACCTTGCCACAGATTCTGGTTCTTGGTCGATACGCTCATCTAATTCGTAACTCGGTTGTCCTATCGGCGCGCACAAAGTTGTTAGCAGGGCAGTTGCGGCTGGTTACGCTCCGAGGCAGGCTGACGGTTGCCACCAGAACCATCGGCGACCGACAGTCCCGGATGCCTTTGTTCTTGGGACGATGCGGGGGACGACCCAGCGTACAGCCGGTGCGTAAACAGTCCTGACGATAAGTATAACGGTTTCCGCAAAAAGCAACAAGGAACCAAGAGCAGAGCAAGGAGAAAATCTCAATTGCTTTCTACCCTTTGTCCCGCCGCCCGGCGAGCCGGTTACCAAAGTCACTCGGAACGCGTACTGACCAAGCCAACACCCTGCGGCTAGGGCCGAGCCCCGCCACTTGAGGGTATTGAGTAACGAGCTACGCAACTTGGTACGGCAACGGCAACCTGAACCTAACTTGCTGTCTTGATCTGGACCAGGTCCTTCGCGGGGCTTTTCCCCTGGCGCCCCATCTTGAGAAAAGCTTTTGCTTTCACTGTTAGCGGAATAGGCCTGATACAGGTCTGCTGGCAGTCTATATTGCAGTAAACCATGGTGCGGCGCTCTTTGGCAGCGATGGCGCCATAGTACATTTCAGGCAGCGTTTGTTGATGAATGTTGCCCAGCACCTCTTTCAGAAACCCGCAAAACAAGACGTCCCCATTAGGCCTGACGAACATGGTCCGCAGTCCGATGTCACAATTGCGCTTTGCTCCCCCAAGATCGAGGAATCTTGTCTTCCACTCCATGGGCGGGTCCTTTAGGTAATCGAAGAACCCATCCAGCGTTTGGTCGTTGCCCACGATGGGGTAGCCTTCCCGGCGCAGGGCCTTCAATTCGGCAATGACATCTGCCAGCTTGGCTAGATCCTGCACCCAAAACGGGGCTCCCTGCTCGCCGCTGTACGGTTGGAAATTGATCTGTACGCCGGAGTCTTTCCCAAAGTGCCGCACCAAGTCGGGGATGGTGCGATAGTTCTGCTCCAGGATCGTGGTCTTAACGAAAATCGAAGCGCGCGAGCCAGTACGTCGTTTCTCTTCGACCAGGCATTCGATCCCCGCCAGGACCCGTTTTGTTCCATCGGGGAAGGGCCGCAGGGCATCGTTGATCTTTGGGTCCACGGATTCCATCGAAACATTCACGTTGAATGGATCAGCGGCAATGATGCGTTCGACATTTTTCTTCGTCAGTGCCAGCCCGTTGGTCGTAAACCCAAAATTCACTCCCAGTTCTTGACTCAATTCCAGCAGCTCGAACAGCGGAGCATATGCGGCCGGCTCCCCGCCGCTCAGCGAGATGTGGAATCCGGTGCCGGAAAGCTCCTTGGCCTCCCGCACAATCCGGAACAGCACTTCATCGGACAATTTCGGATCGACCTGCTTGTGAATTTCGCAGAAGGGACACGCCAGATTGCACCGGCCGGTGAAAATAATGTAGTAAGTTGTGGGCGTTGCCAACACTTTGCCAGCGCGGAGAGAAATGCGCCTGGCCAAGTCCTTTTTCAGGTAAGGCAATCCTTCGACAACACGGCTCGCCAGAGAAGAGACCTTCGCGAACGCGCTCGCGGGTTTTGGTCTCTGGGAAGTGGCAGTCATACGGCCTCCTTGCCGGTTGCGCTACGCTCTGGGTTTCACAAGGAAACACACCTCAGCACCCCACCGGCACTAAAATTGATGATATAAAGCAAAGCAGCAATTGTCAACGACATTTTGCTTTGCAAGAGGCTGGCTTTTCAGAAGAGTGTGGGCGTTTCGGTTTCATTTTCCGCTTGACAGGAGGGTCAGGCATGCCGATAATAACCGATAGATTGCAAGCCTCTGCATGCTGGGGTTGCGGAGGATAGTTTACGTATCTTCACGATTAGTGTTCCTGAAGTAGAATTGTGCCCGGAGGGGTCGCCCGATGTTCTCAATTAACTTTCAGACTGACCGGTTTGATTATTATCGCCGGCACGCTCGAACCACGCTTCCGCATCTGACCTTGCGCAAGGTCGCCAATCTGGCGCTGAATTTCTATGAGTTGCGGGTGAAGACACCGACTCCGCGGAGCTTGCCTCTCTACCTGAAGGTCGAGCCGACGCCCTTGTGTCACATGGCTTGTCCGGGATGCCGGCACCGCGATCCGGAGTACAAGAAGCAATTCGACCCCACCATGAGACTGGGTCTGGAAGAATTCAAGCGGGTGATTGACCCGCTGGCGGATACTCTGATCGGTATCAGCTTTAGTCTGCGCGGCGAACCACTGATCAACCGCAATCTGCCCAGCCTGGTGAAGTATGCCCACGATAAGAATATCGGGACTACCTTCCCCAGCAACCTTTCGATTCCCATGGACAAAGAGTTCGCCGAAGACATCGTAAGTTCCGGACTGGACGCGATGTTCGTCTCCTTGGACGGCGCCACAGAGGAGAGTTACTCGAAGTATCGCATTGGTGGCAACTTTGAACTGGTGCGGAAGAATGTTGGCCTCCTGTCCCAGGCCAAGCGGGATCTCAAATCTAAGAGTCCGCGCCTGATCTGGAAGTTCGTGATCTTTGAATACAACCGGGCCGAAATTCCTGCGGTGCGCGGAGAATACAAAGATCTGGGCTTTGATGAGGTGGAGTTTGTCGAGGACTATACCGGTAAGGCCTTCCAGGAAGAGGAACGCAACTTTAATAAGCAGCTGGTGGAGAAAAAGGCTGCGTGCTTTTTCCCGTGGAATACGATGATCGTCACTTACGATGGGGACGTCAAGCCTTGCTGCATACGCCCCACGGACTTCGCGCTCGGCAATGTAAACGACGGCCCAATAGAGATTTGGCGGAGTGAAGCGTACCGGCAGCTCAGGCTAGGGTTCGCTACCGAAGGCTACGGAGAGAATATGCACCCGGTTTGCAGGGCATGCGTCGGCTTGGCTCCGAAGCTTCCACCGATACAAATCAAGGTCAAGGTGAAGAAGCAGCAACTGGTGGCCAGCTAGGCTGTTGGGCGTTTGAGACTAACCCTCGTGCCTTTATAGCGCCGCATGCCGTTTCCCATCCGGGCGGCGCCGGTCGGTGCTGGGAGCGAGTTCGCGGCCGAATCCGAAGAGGCCTGCGAACCGATCGGCCTCCACCTGTTCGCGCACCTACGCCGAACAGTTCTACCCAGTCAACCCTGCTTGCTGGAAAAGCTCAATCGCGAGGCACTGCGCATTGGGAAAAGATTCTACGACACCGGCAGCCCTCATCAGGCGCGCCTGCCTAACCCCGCAGCAATTCCGGCAACGAATCTCATCCTATACGGAAGGAGTGAAAAGGGTCGCTAAACGAACGAGTTCCAGGTCGAAAGTTCCCTTGACATTCCGCGCCCCAGCGATAAAATAATTTGGCGTTTACCACGGTCGCTTTTGGGGCGAGACGTCGCGGCCGATACTCTACGGGATTATGCTGCTCTAATACTACTCATGACGCAGCAACTCTCGGGTATGTCCTCGTTGTTTTCTGGCGCGCGATCAAGTGCGCCGCGCTTAGCAGGAGTTCGACACCATGGGACGAAAGAACACGCCAAATCCGCCCAAGCAGAGTGACGGAAATTAGGACATTGCCGCTTGTTGGAGGTTCAAGATGGAGATTCCGGCTGGGACGAAATTCGCCCTGAGGGCGGTTGTGCTCGGGCTCTTGGTTTCGGCTGGGCTTGCCCTTGGTCACGCCCAGATCTCGAGTTTTTCACATATCATTGTGCTGGTTCAGGAGAACCGCACGCCTGACAATCTGTTCCAGGGCTTGTGCGGGCAGCAAGGCAGCCTCTGCCCTAACCCATACGATCTGCAGAATTATGGATTCAACCACCTGAACCAGAAAGTCTTGTTGCAGGAAATCCCGCTGGGAACGATCGACGATCCGGAACATACCCATGACGGGTTTGTTGCCCTGTGCGACCTTGACAAGAAGACGCAACGGTGCACCATGAAGGGCGCCGACCGCATCAAATGTTGGGGACAGCAAAGCAGCTGTTCGTATACGTACACTGACCCTTCCGACGTACAGCCCTACTTAACCATGGCGCAGCAGTATGGCTGGGCTAACTACATGTTCTCTACCAGCCAGGGGGGGAGTTTCGCGGGTCATCAGTTCCTGTTTGGCGGAACTTCGGCGCCCAGTGCAGCCGACGACGCGGCTGCTATCTTCGGCGACAGAGCGTTCCCGTTTCCCGCAGCTTTAGGATGTGTCGCTCTTGAAGGAACATATGTTCAGCTGATTACACCCAATGGTCTGCAGAAAGCCTACCCGTGTTTTGAACATAACACGATACCGGACATTCTGCCGTCCAACGTCACCTGGCGGTTCTATACGTCGAACGGCAGGGGTGGGATGTGGACGGCACCGAACGCGATCAATCACATCTGCCAGCCAAACAAACCTTACGGCGGACAGTGCGTGGGCACCGAATGGGTCGACGATGTCGATCTCTCGTCGCAGGACGTGTTGACCGACATCACCAACTGCAACCTGCGCGGCATGAGCTGGGTGGTACCCACGGGGCAGAATTCGGATCACCCAGGGTTCACCCGAAACACGGGCGGGCCGTCCTGGGTGGCTTCCATTGTCAATGCAGTTGGAGCCAGCACCAATTGCGATGACAACACGGGATATTGGAACAATACTGCCATCATCGTCACCTGGGACGATTTCGGAGGCTTCTATGACCACGTGGCGCCCCCCATTCTGCCCATGCCGGAGGGTGACTTCCAACTGGGGGCTCGCGTTCCCTTACTGGTTATTTCCGCGTATACGCCGGCCAATTACGTCGACAACAATCAGCAGGACTTCGGCAGCATCCTGCGATTCATCGAACAGAACTTCGGAGTGCAGGAGGGGATACTCAACTTTGCGGATGCGCGTGCCACTAACGATCTGACGACCTTTTTCAACCTGAACCTGGAACCCCGCGTGTTCGTACCCATCTCCGCTCCCAAGGACGCAAACTATTTTCTGAATGACAAGACACCGCCCACAGACCCTGACGACGAGTAAAGAAATAGTCAAAACCAGCCTGGGCCCGTGGCCTGGCAACGCTTGGTCCTATAACACGAGGAGATGAAAAACTTTTCACATATTGACAGGCAGCCAGATGGGGCTACAATTGGAGCGATTTTGGAAAGAACGACAATCGGGGAACTTCCTCACCCTTGGGAAGGAGGCACTCATGCCAAGCGAGAGGCCACTGATCTTATTCGTTGCAGCTTTCATTGTAGTTTTCGGATTTCTGAGCATAGCAGATCCGGTCTTTGCAGCCAGCCAAGAGACGGTGCTGTACAGCTTCGGCAACGGCAAGGATGGGGCCTCCCCCTTCAGCGGCCTGATCTTCGACGCGACCGGGAACTTGTACGGCACGACCTTTTCGGGTGGCGCTTATGAAAAGGGCACCGTCTTCCAACTGACACCGGGGGCCAACGGCAAGTGGACCGAGAAGGTGCTGTACAGCTTCTGCTCCGCCAGTAACTGCAGCGACGGGAATAGTCCCCAAGCCTCCCTGATCTTCGACACGGTTGGGAACTTGTATGGCACCACTACCTACGGTGGCTCAGGCACCTGCATTTCCGGCTGCGGCACGGTCTTCCAACTTGCGCCCGGGGCAAACGGCACGTGGACGGAGACCGTGCTGCACAGCTTCAGCGGCAACGGAGAGGACGGGTACTACCCCTTGACCAGCCTGCTTTTCGATGCGGCCGGGAATTTGTACGGCACGACTTACGAGGGGGGCACTCACAATATCGGCACGGTCTTCCAACTTACGCCCGGGGCGAACGGCACGTGGATCGAGACCGTGCTGCACAGCTTCAGCGGCAACGGAGAGGACGGGTACTACCCCTTGGCCAGCCTGCTTTTCGATGCCGCCGGGAATTTGTACGGCACGACTTATTATGGCGGTGCTTATGGTTCAGGCACGGCTTTCCAGCTTGCGCCCGGCACCAATGGCAAGTGGACCGAAACAGTGCTGCACAGATTTGGCAAAGGTGAGGACGGTTTCCAGCCTCACGCCGGCCTGATTTTCGACGCGGCTGGGAACTTGTACGGCAGCACCGCCTACGGCGGCGCTTACAGTGCGGGAAGCGTCTTCCAATTGAAAGCGGGGACTAATGGCAAGTGGCTAGGGATCGTTGCGCACAGCTTCAAACCTAAGGTCAAAGACGGGTACCGCCTCTTAGCCAGCCTGATTTTCGACGCGGCCGGGAACTTGTACGGCACGACTTATTTGGGCGGTGCTTCCGGAGCAGGCTGTAGCGGTTACGGCTGCGGCACTGTATTCCAGTTGGCCCCGGAAGGTAACGGCAAGTGGAAGGAGCGGGTGCTCTACAGCTTCAGCGATAACGGCACTGACGGGTGGTGGCCCATATCCTGCCTGGTCTCCGATGCGGCTGGGAACCTGTACGGCACGACTGAGATGGGCGGCGCTTATGGTGGTGGCAGCGTCTTTGAGATCACGCCGTGACGAGGGTTCAGGTCTTTCGGGAGGCGTGCGGGGAAAGGTCGGCGTCAAATCTGGTAGTCGTTCGACGCGCAGGTGCACATTTTCCGCGGCCCGGACCGAGACGTCATTTTCAGATCTAAAGGGGGCAAACGGTTCAAAGTGGGACCTTCGACCGCGCCGAATTCATCAACACTGGCACCGAATGCTTGGAACTCCATTTACTTCTCGAACAGAATCGGCCGATCGCTCAGCGTGACCGGACCGCCGTTGTAGATTGTCTTGTGGCCCGTCACGTCGTTGTAGTCGATCCAACCCGTTCCTTTAGGAGTGAACGGACACGTGTTGCCTTGCGAGTCGTACCAGGCGACCTCCGCCGTCGTGCCGGTGCCACCCTCCTGCATGTTACAGGTGTAGATATGACCTGCCCCCGCGCAACTCGGCTCCGTCGTCGCAGTGCACCCGTTGAATGTCCCCCCGGCGTATCCCCAATCGGATTGCAGGACGCCGAGCATCTGCCCGGTTGGAGTCAGCTCTTTACCGTTCCACAGGGTTCCGAAGACGTCATAGCTGTACCAATTGAAACGCTTGACTTTACCCGAGCTGAGCAACAGCGTGTAATAGCGCGCCGTCCAACTCACCATATCGGGCAATCCTGCACACCACTTTCCGCAAGAACCCTCCGTCGCCCACAAAGGCTTGCCGCTTTGCCCGAATTCAGCCATGGTCGCGAGGGCGCCTGCAATCAGCGTGCTCGGACCACAGCAGACGTCTTCCACCGGTTGCGTAGTATCAAAGAGGTAGCTGTGCACGCCCATGATGTCGGCATACTGGCCGCCGCCAAGTTTCAGATAGTTATACCACCAGCCGTTCTTTCGAGCCTGGGCAAGGGCAACCGAGACGGCCGGCGTGATGAATTGCACATTGGGATCGATTTGCGAAATGGTGGCTCGGGCATCGGCCGCCATCCTCATCATGATACGTCTCGTGGCTGTCTGGTCCCCGCCGCAATAGGTATTGTTAATCCAAGGGTTGTCCCAGAACTCGCCAACATTCGGCTCATTCCACATCTCGAAAAACCAGTTTCTTCCTGGGTAATACGGCTGCCCCTGCATATGCGTCCACAGCGCTTGCACAAAGGCAATGAAGGTTGCATCGGTTCCGCCCGTCCCCCCCGGGCCATTGCCCGTACAAGTTATGTCCTGCGGCGGATCACATGCTCCAGTGTAGAAAGCGCAACTGGAATCCGTCGGATTCGCCGAGATGAAGCAGGGAGTCTTCGCAGCCACGTAAGTGACATCGAAATCGTTCGGTAACGCATAGTAGGACAGATACTCGTCCAGATGGGTAAAGTAAAGCTGGCTACCTGGGTTGCAGCCCTTGAAAGTGTTTTGACCCTGAATGTCTCCCCACCCCGTTCCCGTATCCGACAAACGAATCTGGTTGAAGAGCGGGACGGGAGAACCAGGAGCGGGATAAGGATCGTTCCCGTGGATGAACTGAACACCCCAAAAGCTTGGCGGCACTTGGTTCTGGGCAAAGGCAAGAGTGCTTATCAGAAGCGTTGTCAACGTTAGGATTCGTTTCATGTCCGTTCTCGTTAATCCGAGATTCCCTCTATACCCTCAGGAACAGGACCTAATGATATACCCGTTTTGCCGTTTCGCAAGAGTGCTGTGCACGTTATCTTGCACGTCAGCAGCGGAATCTGCCGCACAAGGAAAAAGTGTTGCGCAAACAGTACAAACAGGTGCGCAATTTCGGCAGGTATTGGGCTGAAGGGCTGCGGAACCGTCTTTGAGATCAGGGCGTAGCCAGGGTTCGAGTCTTCCCGGCCCGGCCGGCCCGTGCGCGGGGTCGGAGACCGCCCTCCAAAACTGACAGGACTTCTGGCTGGCTAACATGCGCGTGTGTGGGCGCGGGGCGGACCGACTCGGGGCTCCAGATGAAAATACTTTGCACATATTGACAGCAGCCGAGGTGGGCCTAGAATTGGAAGTGCCTTTCGAGGCAACGACGAGAATCAGGGTATTCCCCCACCCTGGGGAGGACTCATCATGCAAAGCAAGAGACGACTGATCTTGTTCGTTACAGCTTTCACTATAGTTTTCGGATTTCTAACCATAGCAGATCCCCTCTTTGCAGCCAGCACAGAGCAGGTGCTGTACAGCTTTTGCACGCTCTCAAACTGCACGGACGGGGCCACTCCCTCGGCCAGCCCGATCTTCGACGCGGCCGGAAACTTGTACGGCACCACCCTCTACGGTGGCGCTTATGGTTGCGGGACCGTCTTCCAGCTCGCGCCCGCAGCAAACGGCACATGGACCGAGGCCGTGCTGTACAGCTTCTGCAGTGGCGGCACCGACGGGGCCTATCCCTACGCCAGCCTGATCTTCGACGCGGCCGGGAACCTGTATGGCACGACGGAATGGGGCGGCGCTTATGGTTGCGGGACCGTCTTCCGGCTCGCGCCCGCAGCAAACGGCACATGGACCGAGGCCGTGCTGTACAGCTTTGGCAACGGCACGGACGGGCAAAACCCACTCGCCGGTCTGATCTTCGACGCGGCCGGGAACTTATTCGGGACAACCTATGGGGGCGGTGCCTATCGCGTCGGCACGGTCTTCGAGCTGGCACCAGGGACCAACGGCAAGTGGACTGAGAAAGTGTTGCACAGCTTCGGCAAAGACGGGTTCAGCCCCGTCGCCAGCCTGATCTTCGACCCGGCTGGGCACCTGTACGGAACGACCTCAGATGGCGGCTTTTATGGTTGGGGCACCGTCTTCCAACTGACGTCCGGCGCACGCGGCAAGTGGACGGAAAAGGTGTTGCACAGCTTTGGCAATGGCAACGACGGGCACGAACCCTACGCCGGCCTGACTCTGGATGCGGCCGGGAACTTGTACGGCACGACTTGGGCGGGCGGCTCCGGCTCGTGCTATTACGGCGGCTGCGGCACCGTCTTCCGGCTGAGCCCGGGAAAAAAGGGGAAGTGGAAGGAGCAAGTGCTGCACAGGTTCAGCGCTAACGGTACGGACGGGTTCCAACCCTACGCTGGCCTGATTCTGGATGCGGCCGGAGACTTATACGGCACAACCTATTTGGGCGGTGCTTATGAGGATCTCGGCACCGCCTTCCGTCTGGCGCTGGGGACCAACGGCAAGTGGACGGAGAAGGTGCTACACAGCTTTGGCAGGGGTACGGACGGGGACGGCCCCTGGGGGAGCCTGATCTTCGACGCAGCCGGGAATTTGTACGGCACGACGCAGGGGGGCGGCGCTTACGGCCGTGGCACTGTCTTTGAGGTCACGCCGTAAACAGAGTTCGAGTCTTCCGGGAGGTGTGCGGGGTAAGTTCGGGCGTCAATCTGGTAGTCGTTCGACGCGCAGGTGCGTTTTCTCCGCGCGCGCCCCAGCCGGGCAGGGCAACAAATGATGAGAATGACGTAAGCACCATTCGCATTGTGGTCCAAGAGGGGGCAAACGGTTCAAAGTGGGCGCGCTGACCTTCGACCGCGCCCACATTTATCAGCACTGGTACCGAATGCTTAGAACTCCATTTACTTCTCAAACAGAATCGGCCGATTGCCCAGCGTGACCGGACCGCCGTTGTAGTTCGTCTTGTTGCCCATCACGTTGTTGTAGTCGATCCAACCCGTTCCGTTAGGAGTGAACGGGCACGTCTTGCCTTGCGAGTCGTACCAGGCGACCTCCGCCGTCGTGCCGGTGCCACCCTCCTGCATGTTACAGGTATAGATGTGACCTGCCCCCGCGCAACTCGGCTCCGTCGTCGCAGTGCACCCGTTGAATGTCCCCCCGGCGTATCCCCAATCGGATTGCAGGACGCCCAGCATTTGCCCGGTTGGAGTCAGCTCTTTACCGTTCCACAGGGTTCCGAAAACGTCATAGCTGTACCAATTGAAACGCTTGACTTCACCCGAGCTGAGCAGCAGCGTGTAATAGCGCGCCGCCCAGCCCACCATATCGGGCAACCCTGCACACCACTTTCCGCAAGAACCCTCCGTCGCCCACAGAGGCTTGCCGCTTTGCCCGAATTCAGCCATGGTCGCGAGGGCGCCTGCAATCAGCGTGCTCGGACCACAGCAGACGTCTTCTACCGGTTGAGTATCCGCAAAGAGGTAACTGTGCACGCCCATGATGTCGGCATACTGGCCACCGCCAAGTTTCAGATAGTTATACCACCAGCCGTTCTTTCGAGCCTGGAGAAGGGCAACCGAGACGGCCGGCGTGATGAATTGCACATTGGGATCGATTTGCGAAATGGTGGCCCGGGCATCGGCCGCCATCCTCATCATGATACGTCCCGAGGCCGTGGGGTCCCCGCCGCAATAGGTCGCGTTAATCCAGTCGTTGTGCCAGTACTTGCCAACATTCGGCTCATTCCACATCTCGAAAAACCAGTTTCTTCCTGGGTAATACGGCTGCCCCTGCATATGCGTCCACAGCGCTTGCAGATAGGCAATGAAGGTTGCGTCGGTTCCGCCCGTCCCCCCGGGGCCACCGCCCGTACAAGTTATGTCCTTCGGCGGAGCGCATGCTCCGGTGAAATAAAAGCAAGAATCCGTGGGATTCGACGAGATGAAGCAGGGAGTTTTCGCAGCCACGTAAGTGACATCGAAATCGTTCGGTAGAGCATAGTGGGTCAGATATGTGTCCAGGTAGGAAAAGTCAAGCTTGCTGCTTGGGTTGCAGCCCTTGAGAGTGTTATTACCCTGAATGTCTCCCCACCCCGTGTCCGTATCTGACAAACGAATCTGGTTGAAGAGTGGAACGGGAGAACCAGGAGCGGGATAAATATCGTTCCCGTGGATGAACTGAACGCCCCAGAAGCTTGGCGGCACTTGGTTCTGGGCAAAGGCAAGAGTACTTATCAGAAGCGTTGTCAGCGTCAGGATTTTTTTCATGTCCGTCCTCGTTAATCTGAGATCCCCTTTATACCCTCACGAACAGGAGGTAATGATATACCCGTTTTGCCGTTTCGCAAAGAATGCCTGTGCACCTAACTTGGTGGTGCTTTTGTGTGGATGACTTTTGGCTTACGTCCGGACTAGCATCCGGGCCTTCCTAATTCCTTCTGCTTCTTTACTGCGTCGCCGATACGCACCTGAACGGATAGGCTTCTTGTACACTGCCCTGCTTTTGCAGGGTGCGCAAGCCTCTGTAAACAGCATCTATGTTGGTGAATCCACCAAGCTCCTTAATCTGATCTGGCATGAGGCCGTTTGGATGAGAGAGCAAAATAGAGCGAATTTTCCGTTGTACATCACTCTCGCTTAAGGGTGCTTCCATAGGGTAATTGTCTCACTCCTGCGGCAATTATACCACGAAATTCGGCGCCCAGCGCGGGATTCGGCCAATGGTGCTTTTGCTTGGATATGAAAAACTGGCCCCGTTCTCGTCGCCTCCAAAGATCGGCGAACCGAAGCCAGTCTTGGGCTAGCGGCAAGCGTAACCGCTAGCCGAGCGCTATGACCCAACTACCTGTGCACCTTATTTTGATGAGTGGGAGCCTTTGTGTACTTCGAATCGGTGTCCCGAGCAGTATCTCGAAACTGACCTCGCATACTCAAGGAAAAATCTTGCACAGACAGTGCAAACAAATGCGCAATTTCGGCAATTATTGGGCTGAGCGGAGATCTTTGCAACAGCTCCAGACGGAACTGGTTGGTACTGGGCTAAGACTGTGGAATTAGTTTAGCCCAGGGCGCAAGCCCTGGGTGAAAGCTGCTGTGTCCCAGCGAGATTGTCAATCTCAACCGGAGCGTTCCCTTCCGCTTGCGGAAGGGAGCGCGGAATGGAGAACCTGCCCTGAGCGAGCGCAGCGAGCCGAATGGGGACCTGGCGTTTCCTGCCGGCTACACCTACTGTGGAACCGCTATTAGCTAAACTGCCGGGCTGCTCTTCAAAGCTGACATCGGCCTCCTTGCCCAGCAATCCTCACGCTACAAGAGGAACGCGATTGCGTGCTCGGGCTTGAAGCGTTCGAGTCGTTACTATTTCTTCCGCGCCAAACTCGCCAGCATCGCCAGTTCTCTTAGATGTTCGCGCAGTGGTTTAGCCGGCGTACCCCAAAACGCGACACCTTTCCCGCGCAGAATTTTGTGAGGAAGCACGCCGCCCTGTCCGCCAAGCATCACGCCTTCCTCCAATCGGGCGTGCTCGCCGATGCCAACCTGCCCGCCAAGCACGACATTGTCTTCAATCGTAATGCTGCCGGAAAGCCCGGTTTGCGCCGCAATCACCACATTCTCGCCGATCTGACAGTTGTGTCCGATATGAACCAGGTTGTCAATCTTCGCACCACGCCTGATGCGGGTCGTCTCCAATGCCCCTCGGTCAATGGTCGTGTTAGCGCCGATTTCAACGTCATCTTCAATCTCGAGCCGGCCCACCTGCGGAAACTTCTCGTAGCGACCGGTTCCAGGATCACGCACGTATCCGAAGCCATCGCTGCCCAGCACCGCACCGGCATGAACAATGACCCGGTTTCCAATTCTTACTCCGGGATATACCGTGACATTGGGATAGATTTCACAATGGCTGCCAATCCTGGTCCGATCCGAGATTACCGTTCCAGCGCCAATCCAGCTCTCCGCGCCAATTTCGACGGATTGCCCAATCACGACGCGCTCATCGATGGCAACGCCATCCGCCAGAACCGTCAAGGGATGTACCATTACGGACGGATGAATTCCTACTCCGCGTTGCGGCGTGCCGCAAAGCAAGTGGGCGGCACGCGCAAAGGCGAGGCGCGGATGAGGAGAAATCAACAACGGTTTGGAACTTGAGACTGTGGCCGCAAACTCTCCTGCAATAATCGCGGAAGCCGGAGAATCCAAGGCTGCTTTCAGGTGTTTCTCGTTCTCGACAAAGGTCAGCTCGCCCGCTGCGGCCGCAGCCACACTTGAAATCCCACTCAGGATTACGGAGCCTTCGCCCACCACCCGGGCTTGGACGAACTCGGCAACCTCTCGCACAGTACGCTTCATGGCACAGTTGTATACGTTTGAGTCAGGAAAGGAAAGCCAAGGGCTACAATGAGCCCATGGAGCGCAAGGTTTTCTGGATCAGCTTCATCGTGCTCGGCTTGATCGCCGACGTGCTTCTCCCGCTCTGGTGGGCGCTGGCCGCCACCATTCCTATCGTCTGGCTAAGCTGGTGGATCGCCTATCGCAGCGACTGGTTCTGAGTTCGATGGAGGACGGGCGTCCCCGCCCATCCGGTTCCTCAATCAGTACAGGCTTGGTTCTCCCTCCGGCCTTGTCTTCCATCGCCGATGCACCCACAGCCACTGATCGGGATGCTTGCGCACGTAATCTTCAATAATCCTGGTGAAAAGCTGCGTGTTGGCCAAAGCATCAGCGTCGTCGTTGCCGGTGCGCACCAGTTCCACGGCCGGGTCAAACCGCAAGCGGTACTTACGCAGCGCAGGATCCCAGATGGTAAAACCCGGCACTACAGCCGCATCGGTGCGCAGCGCAATACGAGCCAGTAGACCGGCGGTACAGGCCGGGATGCCGAAGAAATCCACAAACACTCCTTGCGGCGGAGTCATGTTGGTGTCCATCAGAATGCCGGCGGTCTCGCCATTCTTCATGGCGGACAGCAAGCCGCGCACCGGGTCATCCTTGTCGATCATGGAATTGCCGTGCAGTGCGCGGTAGTGGCGGGTCAGGCGATCCAGATAGACATTGTCGAGCGGCCGCATCACCACGCGCAGCGGATAGCCGTAAAGGGAGTGGGCAAACGCCGAGAGCTCCCATCCGCCCAGATGCCCCGTAAGAAACAGCACGCCCTTGCCGCGCGCCAGTGCGCGCTCGAAGTTCTCGAAGCCGTCGTAAACCACCACCTGGCCAACGTTCTCCCGGGTGTATCTCGGGAACAGGCAGACTTCCGCCAACTGGCGCCCCATTGAAGTGAATTCGCCGCGCAGGATCTTGGCACGCTGGTGACGACTCATTCCAGGAAAGGCGAGTGCCAGGTTGCGCATGCCCACGCGGCGCAGGCGTCCGTGCAGCACGTAGATCAGGCGGGCAAGTGAGATTCCCGCCATCCGGGCCAGCGGACGAGGCAGTGCGCCAATGGTTTTGACGATGACCCAGGCTGTTGCGTACTCCAGTCGGTGACGCATGGGGGAACGCGTGACACTAGCATGCAAGAAATTTCCCTGTCAACCAGCCTGGGAAGCTGGCAGCGGCCCAGTTTGGCAGAAACACGCATGGGAACAGCCGCCCGAGCCTGTCCTGACCAACGAAGAGGCTGTCCGGCCGAGCGCAGCTCGACAGCTTGCTGGTCGCGACGGGCAAACTGACCGACAACCGAGAAGCTCGCCCAGCCCCGTGGTAGGTGATCCGGCGATCACTTATGAAGCTGCCGCCCCGACTTAAGGAAGGGGCAGGGAGACAACGTCCCGCTTATGGTATTGAGCTTTCGCCCAAACGGTTGTTACCGCCCCTCGGATAACGTCCCCGGCTGCGTGCCATCCTTCAGGATCCGGAAAAAGCGCCTCCGCGGAAGCGCATCTTCCTGTGAAACGTTTCCTACTTAGCCTGCAGCGTTTCAATGTAATTTGTCAGATTGGCCGTCCGTTGCAGCACTTCCCCTTGGTGCCCATGGCTCATGCTCCAAAACAGTTGTCCCCAGACGGGCATCTCGCGGCTGCCATGTGCAGGCAGGGCGGATGTCCCATCAATGCTCGAGACCACCTCCATGTTCGGATACTTGCCGCCGTGGCTCTTGGAGAGCATTGTCAGGTCAGTAGGCTGGACTTTCATGGCCGGGGCTGCCGGACCACTACCCTTGGCATCGCTGCCATGGCAAACGGCACAATAGGACTGGTACATGTCCTTCCCGGAAGTAGGCGATGTCTCCTTGACTGGAACGCTCTTAATTATGGGCTGGGACCTATCACCTGCCACAGCCGCTATCCCCATTAGCAATATGATAAATACGAGAACCCAAAACCGTATCTTTTCTGTCATGATGTTTCCCTCCAAATAACTCCCAATCACATCAAGAAAATGCTACGCCAGGAGGGCAGATTTCACCATGATCTCGGTCACACGAAAGTGTGCCCAAAAGCACACGGGCGCGACACTGAAGTCACACCCGTGCTAAAGCAGTAAACCTTTGTTTTTCTATGGGTTACCAAGCTGCTGACGGCCCGCATTCGGGTTCTGCGCGGGCAGGACCGAGACTGGCGCCTGCAGGGTGAAATTCAGCACAGTTTCGGAAGCCAATTTGATCTGCTGGCCATGTGTAACTGCCTGGGCTCCAGCACCCAGTCCGCCGCCTGCAGCTGCTCCAATTGCCGCGCCCTTGCCGCCGCCAGCCAGGGCGCCGATCAGCGCCCCGATGCCAGCCCCTGCGCCGACCTTTTCGGCTGTGTTCTTGCCGCGAGAGCTGCCTTGGCGCTTATACTGGTCGGTCTGAATATTGTAATAGTTGTCGCCTGCCTTCACCCGGTCAAGCTGCAATACCAACAGCGATTGCCCGGCGAATTTGCCCGCGCTCTGCACCTGGACCACGTGGCCTTCCACCGGATAGCCGGCGGGAATGACCACATTCCCATCAACCGCGAGCGGTGAGTCGAGCGTAGCGTGGAAGGTCTGTCCCTGCGTGGCCGCCTCAGAATCAACTGTATCCACCAGCCGCACCGCAAGCGTGGTTCCCGAGGGAACGGTCACCTTTTGCGGTGGTGGAGGCGGCGGGGGCGGTGCCGGCGCAGGAGCCGGAGGCGGCGTCATGTTCTGGGCAACTTCCGGCTGCGGGCTGGCGGGTGCTTCTTCCGTGGCCTTCGGATGGCTCTTATGCTTCAGGGATTTCGCCGGTTCGGCGGGCGCAGGTGGCGCTTCGGCGGCTGCTGGCGGCGCGGGCGGCGTGACCGTCAGGTTATTGATCACCTGTTTCACTCCCGGAACGCCGGCTGCGTAGCGGGCGGCCGCATCGCGCTGCGCGTCATTGTCAACGTTGCCCGAAAGCGTAACTGCCCCGCTGGCCGCTTGGATGCCTAGCTGCTTGCCAGCCAACCCGGAATCGGCGCTGATCTTGGCCTGCACGTCACTCTGTATCTGCGCGTCGTTCGGCGCCTTGGTGCAGCCAATCGTGGCCGCAAAGATGGTAAGTAGAACTGCTAGACCTACAAGAAAACACACTCTAGCTTTCATCGCGTCACTCCTCTATCGTTTAAACCCAAGATACTTATTTTAGATGCGCACAAACCGGGATTTTGCGAAAACTTGTTGGCAAGAACGGTTCCATTTCGGGACGCAACAAGCAATGGAAGTTGGCCGGAATAAAGGCCTTACTCCCGCCGGGTTGCCGCGGCAAGTCACTTGGGTGCTCAGCTTGAGTGTATGAACCTATATCCTAAGATGGCAGCCGCGAAGACGGCCTTTTCGCTATCGCTGGATTCCTCGGCGCCCTGATTTGCTCGAATGATGCGCGCGTCACAGAGCACGGAACTGTTCTTCTGGCCGGAGATCTCTTCCGGCATTTCGAACACCATCTCCATCAGAGCATTCACGGGAAAACGTTGCGTACCGCAGAACAGTACTCCAGACTGGCTTAAATTCTCGATGGTTCCCTCGTACCAGGAACCCAGGTTTTTCACGCGATACCGCAGCGGGCCGTGCATCTTGAGACGGCGCGCGCGCGGAACCCAAACCGGCCTCCGGGCGTGAGATCGACGGCGCTGCGCTGTGCTTTCGGCGGGGCTGACGTGCTCTACCCTTTTCACCCGCTTCATGCTGTTCCAATCGTATTGGTACTCAGCGGCGCAAACCAGGCAGACCTGATAGTAGTGCCCGTCGGCCGCACGCCGCGGCCACGAGAACTCATGGGAGCAGGAGCCGAGTCTCAGGGTTTCCAGCAACTTCTTTGGCATGTTCGTGGTTCCGCGTGGAATGCCGGAATAACTATGATCCTATGGTCTTCCGAGTTTTGCTAGGTTACCGTAGTGCTAGGGAATCGCGGCGGGTCAGGAGCGATAGCCCAGGCGGTCAATAGCCTTGCATCCGGGCGATGGCAGGATCTCGAGCCGGGCGCGGGCCAGGATTCGCGCACTTATCACGCAATGAGCGACACGTCTGAAAACGCGATCACCGGATTCGTCCTGGCGGGCGGCGAAAGCAGCCGCATGGGAACTGACAAAGCGTCTCTGCGACTGGACGGCGAAACCTTGCTGGCTCGCGCCTTGAGGTTGGCAAGCGCGGTCAGCACCACAGTTCGCGTGGTCGGCCGAGTAAGCGCATTGAGCGAACACGAGGTAGTGGAAGACATCTACCCCAAGCGCGGCCCGCTCGGCGGAATCCACGCCGCACTCACCAGCAGCAGCACAGAGTTGAACTTGGTGCTGGCGGTCGATTTGCCATTCATCGAGGTTCGGTTTCTTGATTACCTGATCGCACGTGCGCGCGCCGGTGATGCAGTCGTCACCGTCCCCCGCGCGAATGGAGGCTGGCAGCCGCTGTGCGCGGTCTACCGCAGAGCTTTCGCCCGGACAGCAGAAGCAGCGCTCGTGCAAGGCAAGAACAGAATCGATGCCTTGTTCGCCTCCGTCAGGACCGAAATCGTGGGAGAAGACGAGTTGATCCGCGTCGGCTTTTCGCCCGCCATGTTCCGCAATCTGAATACGCCCGAGGACTGGCAGCAGGCGCAGCGCCATTCATGATCGCTCGCGACTCCCTTTCAGACAGCATCGCCAAGGCGCCATGTGTCGGACACAGGACAGTATTCCGGTACCCACCTCGCCTTGCGATTGCCGACGGCTCACCGCGTGACCGACCGATTCTGGGGTTGTGAGTGTCGGCGATGCCACTTCAACAGCCGAAGTAGCCTTCTGAAGTTGTTAGCCGGACACCTACGGCCTCCGCACGCTGATTGCCGGGCAACGCGGGATTGACGCGTTTGAAGCGGGCAACCAAGTTCAGCTTGCAAGAATCCCTTCAAACGGCGTTCGCCCATAAGGTAGCATTGCTATAGTTTTTCGCTCGTTCGCTGGGAGGTGGATGATGCGGAAGTCTCCGTTGCCCTTAACGTTGCTTTTCCTTGTTGTGCCGCTGGCATTTTCTCAGCAGCCGGCTCTTTCTCACAAGCCTGTACTCACCATCGAGCCGTCCTGCCCCGTGGTCATTCCGAAGGATGGGGATAGCAAGGAAATGCACGTCTCCTACTACCCGTCGAATCCGGCGGCAACGATCAAAGACCCTCAAAAACTGACGCTGGAAGTGGGCGTCAACGGCCGATCCTGGCGCGACAATACTCGTTCCGCCCCGTTTGTTCGTAGAGATGACGGCTCGTGGCAAGCCACGCTCCCTCGCCGAGACGACAAGGACGCATGGTTCTACCTGATTTTTGCCGTCAAGGATGAAGCGACTGGCCAAGTGGATGACAATGGCGGGCAATACTGGGACGCGGTCTCCTGCAACGAAAATGGCAGCCCCAACCAAGGAGGAGTCCAAAATCTGGCTGCGAGCTATACAGGATATGTTTTCGATAATGGCATTGGGCGGCAAGAAGACTATGGAAAGGCGGTAGCGGCGCTGGAAGACTTTGTGAAGACCGCTGGCGCCCCGGGTTACCAGGTACTGGAGATCTACTGGGGCTACAAAGTCAAGCTCTACGGGAATGACGATGCCGCATGGAAGAAAGTGGGCGACGAGGTGAGCCGGTTCGTGGACGATCACCGTGCTAACGAAGATGCGTTGATCGGGGCCTTCAGTTTTGTCCAGCTCCACGAAAAGCACCTGCCTCCCGAACTCTATCCCAAGCTGATGCATGACATCGCAGCCATCGATCCAACCGAAGCCAACAACCTGGATCGCATGGCAAGCTACAACCGCATCGGCGAAGAGAAAGACGCTCGCAAGCGTGCCGACCTACTGGCGGATTTTGCCCGCAAGTACCCCAAGGACCCTTCGGCTCAAGACGCCTACGTTGAACGATTCGCTGCCCTTCGACAGTTGCACGATGTGTCAGCCGCGGAAGCAGCTTTTCCAAAGCTGCTCGAAATCGATCCGGACTGGGCGGACACTTATGCCACCATGGCGGTCATCTACATCGAGAACAAGCAAAAAGTCGACGACGCTTTGAATCTGCTCGACAAGGCCGAACAGGATGCCACGCCTGATTTCCACCGGAGCATGACATTTCACATATTTTCCGTGTTGTCGCCGGACAGTTCCCGTAATCAGGGAATGCTGGCCTACTGGCGCGCCCAGGCTTATCTGCAGCTAGGCAAGCCGGAGTTGGCGCTGCCGCAGTCGCAGAGGGCCGCTGAACAGCTTAAGAGCTCGAGCGCTGACTATGTGCTAGCCCAGGCCTACGAAGCTGCGGGCCAGAATCAGAAAGCGGTCGATGCCTACCTGAAGGCGATCGCGCGGCCATCAGGCCAGCAGCTCGAACAGGAAAAACGGCTAGAAGCACTGTGGGTCAGCGGTGGGTTTGGCACGAAGGAGCAGCTCGAACAGAAGCTCAAGGCTGAACAGGACGAAACCTTCAAGAAGGCTAATTATGTCCCCAGGATCGTGGACCGTCCCGTTCCTGAATATGTGTTCACCACCCTGAAGGGCGAGAAGTTCCGCTCCACCGATTTGAAAGACAAAACCGTGGTGCTAAATTTCTGGGGCGTTTGGTGCGGCCCTTGTCTGCCGGAGTTGCCCGGGTTTCAAGTGTTGCAACAGAAACATCCAGAGATTGTGGTGGCGGCGCTGACGATTTCGTCGGAACCGGAAAAACTCGCTAGCCTGATCCAAGAACAGAAACTGGACACTTTGCGTATCGCCACGGCTGATTCGCTCAAAGATGCATTTGTGCCCGGAGGTGTTCCGATCACGTACGTGATCGACCAAGGCCATATTCGTGTAGTGCATCAGGAACCGCTCAGCAACGTTGTGGCATACATCGAGGCGGATCTGGCCGCAATGAAGAAAAACTCGGTGAGTTCGCCTGGCGCCACTGCCGCCCGTTGATCAGAGAGTTCCGGTCGTGGGTAACATCGTCAACTCCTCGATCGTGCTCTCATCCGGCACGGAACGCGTCCCCTTCGCGATTGCGTTCCGATTACAGCCTGTTCGGAAGTAACGGTTGAAATCAGGCAGGCCATAGCACTCACGACCCGAACTGGCTGGTTCGGATGCCAATCGTGTCATGGGCAAACCCTGAAATTGCGCAGTCGATACAGAGTTGTCTGGCACACCTGACCACTCCGACAGCAAAATGCACAAGGTCACGTTTGGGCTGTCACACATCATTTATGATCGCTTCATCGGCAGCGATGGAGCGCCGGTGGTTGCCAGACCATGGCCACAAACACAAACCATACTGCGCCTGACGGCGCCTACATCGAGTTCCACGACGTTTCCAAGTCGTTCGACACCACCCTGGTGCTCGATGACGTCAGCTTTGACGTGATGCCGGGCGAGACGGTTTGCATCCTCGGGCGCAGCGGCGTGGGCAAATCCGTTGCCCTGCGGCATATCATGGGATTTCTCAAGCCCGACTCTGGACGCGTCATTGTGGCCTACGAAGACATCACCCAATACTCCGAAGCTGACATGGAGCGCATTCGCAAAAAAGTCACCATGGTCTTCCAAAACGGGGCGCTGTTCGACTCGCTTACCGTGGCTGAGAACGTCGCCTTCTCGCTGCGCGAGCGTCACGATTTGAGCGAAGAGCAGATTCTGCAGATCGTCGGCGGCATGCTCGAAATGGTCGGAGTGAGTGACATGGCGGAGCTTTTGCCCTCCGATCTCTCGACCGGGATGAAACGCTCGGTGGCCATCGCGCGAGCCTTGGCCGCGCAGCCGGAATGTGTTCTCTATGACGAACCCACCACCATGGTGGACCCGCTGATGGCGCAGTTGTTGGGCGACCTGATCGAGCGGCTCAAGCAGCAATTGAAGCTGACCAGCGTGGTCGTCACCCACGACATGCGCCTGGCCAAGAAGCTGGCCGACCGCGTGGTTTTCTTGCACGAAGCCAAGGTGCTGTTCTTCGGGACCTATGCGGACCTGGAAAAATGCGACCAGCCCATCGTGCAGGAGTTCCTCACCCTGGACACGCTGAATTTGGGCGAAAGCGGCTAGGGCAAGTCTGATTAAGTCGGCGATGGAGGCGCGGGCGGCCCCGCCCGCGCGGCTCCGGTTGAGATTCATACTTAACCAGAGTCTCAGCGGATTTTACTGTGCAACCGGCTGGGCCGAGCGGAATGGATACCCGGCTGGTAAGCGGCGGGTGAGCCATTCCAGCAGACTCACTTGCATTCTTGGCCCTGCTTGATGTAAAAACCTGCCAGCCTTTTTTTCACGCTTCAATTAGTTCTTTTTGGATCTGCCGGCGAACCCGGAAGGGTTTTTGCTTTGTAGTGGTCAACAATTTGTCGCTGAACCCAGGAGGGAGTTAAATGACAACCCGCAAGCTCGTCTTGCTCGCGTTTTTGTGCCTGGCACTATCGGCCTTATGTCTGGCGCAAGGCGGCGTCGCCACCGGCGACCTGCATGTGGTGGTGAAAGATCCCAAAGGTAGTCTTGTCCCCAACGCGACGGTGACGGTGCGGAATGTAGCCAAAGGAGTGGAACGCGACGGCGCTGGCGATGGCCAGGGCGGTTACAGCGTACATCTTCTGCCCCCGGGTTCGTACACGGTTACTGTCGAGGCGCCTGGATTTGCCAAGGCGCAAGCGCCTGACGTTGCGGTCACTGTGGGCGGGTTGGCGGAGCTGCCTGTGGCGCTGACTGTGGCAGCCGGCAAGGAAGTGGTGGAAGTCAGCTCGCAGTCCGAACTTGTCGAGACCTCGAGCAGTACGACGACCAACACCATCGGTGAGCGCCGCATCGACAATCTGCCGATCAATGGGCGGAATTACATCCAGTTCACGCTGACGGATTCTCAAGTTACCCGCGACAATGCCCCTGACATTGGGGCCGCGCCCACCTCAGGACTGAACATCAGCGGCCAGCGTGCCCGGTCCAACCTGGTCAACGTTGACGGCGCTGATGCGATTGACAATTCCACCAATGGTGTCCGCTCCACCGTCTCGCAGGAGGCTGTGCAGGAGTTTCAGATCATCAACAACAGCTATGCGGCGGAATTTGGCCGCGCCTCCGGCGGTGTCGTCAACATCATTACCCGCTCGGGATCGAACGCCTTCCACGGTGACGTTTACGGCTACCTGCGCAACCGGAGTTTTCAGGCGGTTAATCCCTTCAGCACGGTTTCTAATCCGGCCTATACACGAGTGCAGGCGGGCACGGCCTTCGGCGGTCCAATCAAGAAGGACAAGACCTATTACTACTTCTCGTATGAGGTCACACGCCGCCACGAGACCGGCTTTTCCAGCATTGGACAAGGCAACTTCGGGCTGGTTCCCTTCGATACCGCAACCATTGCCGGCGGCGCCGTTCCTTTGCCTTTCGGCACCATTCAGGCCACGCAGGAGCAAGCGACCTTTCTACAGACCCTGAACCCGGCTCAGGTTAACGCCCTCGGAGGAGTTCCGGGACTCATCAACTATGTGGCGCTGATCGGAGGGTCGTCAGGCATGGCGGTGAATGGCGCGTGGCCAACGGGCCTCGTCCAGGGGCTAACCGGCGGGTTGCTCTCCAAGTTTGCCGGCTTCCCGACAAGCTGCGCTCCGCCCGGCCCATGCTTCATTCCGTCCACATTCCAGACCGTGGCCGCACAGATCGGGAATTTTCCGGTTTTTGAAGGAACCAGTCTGTATTCCTTGCGTCTGGACCACAACATCAGCGACCGAAACCGTTTGATGCTGCGCGGCAACGTGAGCCCCAGCACGGTCACCGGGATTGAAGTAGCTGGAGAAAACCAGCCTTTCGGTCAGAACGCTTACAACCGCACTTCCCTGCAGACTTATCGGGATCTGGCCATCGTTGCCCAGGATAGCTGGACCGTTGGCACGAACAAGGTGAACGAATTCCGCTTCCAGTACGCTCGTCGTGGCCTCCTGTACGACTACTCGAGCGCAGCGGGTGGCTCTGACCCGGCCATCAACATTTTCGGATTTGCCTTCTTCGGTCGCGAACCCTATTCCTACATTCAGAGGACCGAGCAGCGCTACCAATTCACCGACAACTTTTCCTGGACCATCCGCCGTCATGCCACCAAGTTCGGCGTCGATTTCAATTACATTCCGGTGACGGCCACTTTCACGGTGAACTACGGCGGCGTATACGATTTCGGTAGCATCACTCCGGTCCCAGGAGCACCTTCGCTTAACCCCGTGCAGGCGTATGGCGCAGGCATCCCGCAGGACTTCATCCAAGGGATCGGTAACCCGCACGACTCATTCACCAACAAACCCCTGGGTGTGTTTTGGCAAGATTCGTGGCGGGTGAATCCCAACCTGACGCTCAATTACGGCGTTCGTTACGATGTGGAGTTTCCGCCGAAATTCAGCCCGCCGACCGGCCTAGCGCTCTCTGCCTACAACCAGCTTGGCATTCAGAAGGGGATTCAAACCGACACCAACAACGTCCAGCCCAGAATCGGAGTTGCATGGGATCCCAGAGGAGATGGCAAAAGCGTCATTCGCGCTTCTTACGGTATGTTCTATGACCATCCTTTGCTCGGCCTGTATTTCCTGGGCGATGCCTCGGATGGCTCCAAGAGCGGGCAGCTTCTGTTTTTCGGGGCCAATCCCGGATGCAATCCTGCGGCTCCAGCTTTGAGTCTGACCGCGACCAACATTTTTCAAGGTCTGGCGGGAGCATGCTTCCCGCAAGCGGTCTCCGCTTTCGGCTACGAGGCGAATCAGCAGCAATTCAACGCCTTCTATCCCAACTCCTTGTTTCTCAATCAGGGCTACGTCGGCAACGGAGTTCCGCTTGTATCGCAGCCTTTCGGTTATCCGCAGTCCAAGAATTTCGTCTATGCCTACGCCCAGCAGGCGAATTTCACATTTGAACAAGACCTCGGCCACGGCTTTGCTCTCAGCTTGGGGTACAACTTCAATGGTGGCCGCCATCTCAACCGCCCCATCAACGCCAATGCCGCTCGTGGAGATTTGTTGACGGCTAACTGGCAAGCTGCTGTTGCCGCCAGCCCGGCTGCCGCTCCCAGTAGCCCGTTGGCGGTAGCGAGTTGCGGCGTAAATCCGATTCCGGGCTCGCCGCTGCCGTTCTACGTTCCCGCCGCGCTGGTGAACTTCTTCCGGCCATCGGGACTGAATCCATCTTTAGCCGGTGGAGCTTTGGCTCCGTGCATCCCCTTGGCCCTCGCGGACCTGAAGGCTAATGGACTCAACGCGGCCTGCGATCCGCTCGTATCCGGGCTGGCCGGCTGCGTGCCGTTCAGCGATATGGACGCTAACTATTCCAACGGCAGTTCGATTTATCATGGGTTGACCGCCAGCCTGCGCAAGCGTTTCAACCGACACTATGAGTTTCTCGCCTCCTATACCTACTCGCACGCCATTGACGACTCGACAGACCTGCAATCCCCCCTGGCGCCACAGGATAGCTTCTACCCTTACTACAACAATGAGCGTTCGAACTCGCTGTTTGACCAACGCCACCGCTTTGTCTTCAGTGCGGTCTACCAAAGTGGCAGACTTTCTGGCGATGGATTTATGCCCAGGTTCCTCAGCAACTGGACCGTGGCTCCGATCGTCGATATCGGCTCCGGGCGGCCGTTCAACATCATTACCGGCACCAGCGACAACTTCCAGTTCGACCCCACCGGAGCCAGGCCCAACGTCGTGGCCGCAGGGACTCCCACCAACGCTTGCGGTTACCCGACGGTGGCATCCAAATTCTCGCCTTCCGGCTACCTGCAGGAAGTCTGTTTCGCTGACATCACGCCAGCCCAGCTTGCGGCGCCCAATGCTCTTACGCTCTTTGACGGAAGCCTGGGACGGAACGTCGGTCTGCAGCCGTTCACTGTATTCGACGACTTGCGGGTAGCCCGCCGCATCAATTTGACCGAACGCTTCAATGTGGACCTCATAGCGGATATGTTCAATCTCGCCAACAAGAACAATGTTTCCGCCGTGAGCCTGTTACTCACCAACGCGGGGCAACCTACTGCCGCCTATGATCCGCGCCAGTTCCAGTTCGCAATGAAACTGAACTGGTAGTCGAATCAGATGCGAAAGGGCAACCATGGCGGCGTCATCCCGAAACTCGGCGCACTTCAGCCGAGTGAGGGATCTCGCGTGTGGCGCTTAGAACGGGACTTTGCAACACTACGCGCCAGATCCCTCGCCCCGCTGGTGAAAGCGCGGGGCTTCGGGATGACTTCTCCGTGAACGAGTCAGGTGTACGATGCCGAGTTTTCTCGTACGATCTAATGCTGCGCCCGTGCGTCCTGCTACACTCTTTATCATCCTTGGCGATAGCCTGGAGTTGCATGATTCATGTCCGAAATCACGAATCCAACCGCTCGTACCCGCGTGGTGCGCGAGCCGCATCGCGGCACCTATGACCGCGAAACGGTTTACCAGATTCTCGATGAGGGCCTCGTCTGTCATGTCGGTTTCGTTTCTGATGGCCAGCCGTTCGTCATTCCCATGAACTACGGCCGGTCGGGCGACAACCTCTATCTGCATGGTTCAGCGGCCAGTCGCATGTTACGGTGCCTCGACCAAGGCGTGCCGGTTTGCATCACGGTCACGCTGCTCGATGGGCTTGTCTTTGCCCGCTCGATTTTCAATCACTCCATGAATTACCGATCGGCAGTGGTGCTGGGCAGGGCGGTGCACATAGACGACCCGGCAGAAAAGCTGGAAGCCTTGCGGATGATTTCTGAGCACATTGTCCCCGGACGGTGGAAGGATGTCCGCCTGCCAACTGAAACAGAACTCAAAGCGACGTCGGTTCTGCGCTTGCCCATTCAGGAGTTCTCGGGCAAAGCACGCAAAGGCCCGCCGGTTGACGATGAAAAAGACTATTCGCTCCCTACTTGGGCGGGAGTGCTGCCGCTGACGTTGCAGCCGGGGGAACCGGTCAACGATTCGCGCCTCGACCCGGCGCGGGCCGTGCCGGATTACGTGAAGAATTACAGGCGGAAGAAGTAGCCCCGGTCGCCATTTTCACCGAAAGCGCAGCCCTTGCGTTCTTTGCGTCTTCCTCTGCGCACTTTGCGGTTAAGGCTCTTGCAATACCGACGCGAACAGCTCAACCGCTAAGCACGCGCAGCTCTCGCAAGCCAGAGTTGACTACAACAGCTTTGCGATCTCTTCTTCAAAAACTGCGATGTCGGTCGCACCGATGTGTTTGCCATAAACTCGGCCATCGCGACCGATCACGAATGCGATGGGCAATCCGAGGACTCCGCCATACAGCTCGCCAGTCTTCGCGTCACCCATGACCACCGGATAGTTCATCTTGAACTCGCGGTAGAAGTCGCGCACCGGTTCCGGACCGTCATCCATCGAGATGCCGATTATCCGGAGACCCTGCTCGCCATACTTATTCTGCAATTCCACCAGGCGTGGAATCTCGTCCCGGCATGGCACGCACCACGTCGCCCAGAAGTCCAGCAGAACCACTTTCCCTCGATAGCTGGAAAGCGCGAGTGGCGCTCCTGACACCTGTTGCAACGAAAAATCAGGAGCGAACAGGTGCTCCGTGGAGGTGACTCGTAACGCCGTAGTGGGACCTCGGTGGCGATTGAGCGCGTAGATCAGCACGATGGCCAGAACCGCTAAGGTCGCGACAACAAGTTTTCTGCGCAACGGTTGTTGGGCTGGTAGAAGAACCAAGCGTCATTCTCCCTTGGCCGTCGGATAGCCTTTGTCCAGCCAGTCCGCCCCAAAGTTGTTGGCGATGTACAGCACCTTCACGTTGGTGAAGCCCATCGCCTGCAGCGCGTCATCCGCCGGCTTTACGTTGGGGCAGTGATTCCAGGGGCAGCACCCGCAATAAATGACGATGAACTTCTTCTTTGGCAGGGACTCCACACGCTTCCGCAGTTGCTCGAGCCCATTTGGGCTGGAGAGTTGACCACTGTACTCAGACCCCGGAACGTGCGCCTGTGCATAGAGCACATAGGGACCGACATAAATCACCAGCGGCTTCTCGCCCTTGGTAGACTGCAGAACTTTGACCAGTTCTTCCGGGTTGATCAGCCGTGAGCTTGGAATGAGGCTTGCCTGATAAGCGAAAACCGCGGAAGCCAGTAAAATAGCTGCCCCCAGGATAAGAACGATAAGAACGATTTTGCCAGTTTTTGAAAGAGTCACTTGAGTCCTCTCTCGTGATTATCAATTGTTGACTAGGCGGCTCGCAAGGAAAGAACCGGCCTGCTTGACCCGGAGACGTAGCTTGCTACGTCTCTGCCTCCTGAAGAAATCACGGTATCAGCAGCAGCTTCCCGGTCGTCTTTCTGCCTTCCAGATCACGGTGAGCCTGCTGCGCCTCCGTCAGCGGATAAGTGTGCTCGATTCGCAGCTTCAACTTCCCCGCCGTGATCATCCCGAACACCGCGCTCGATCGCGCGACGAGTTCCTCCCTGCTGGCGATATAGTTGCCCAAGCTGGGCCGGGTCACGTACAGCGATCCTTTTTGCGTCAGATGGATCAGATCAAACGGCGGCACGGCTCCGCTCGATCCTCCATAAAGCACCATCATGCCACGCGACCGCAACACGTTCAGACCCTTTTCGAAAGTTGTCTTGCCGACCGAGTCGTAGACAACATCCACGCCTCTGTTTGCGGTCAAACGCTTCGTTTCGCTTTCGAAATCCGCCTGCGTGTAAAGAATGATGTCATCCGCGCCAGCATTGCGTGCCAGCGACGCTTTTTCTTCCGTGGAAACCGTGGCAATCACCCGCGCACCGATCTGGTGGGCCATCTGCGCCAGCAGAAGCCCCACTCCGCCAGCCGCGGCATGCACCAACGCCGTCTCGCCGCGCTTTAGCGGATAGGTGTCATGTGAAAGATAATGCGCCGTCATGCCTTGCAACATTGCAGCGGCCGCCTGCCGCTCGCTCACACCAGCCGACACGGGCACTACGCGATCGGCCGGAACGGCAGCATACTCCGCATAGGATCCCAGCACGCCGGTCCACGCGACCTTATCGCCGACCCTAGTCCCTTTCACATTCGCGCCCACCGCGCTTACCGTTCCGGCGCCCTCCTGCCCGGATATGAAGGGAAGCGGCGCCTTGTAGCGGCCCTCGCGGTAGTACACGTCGATAAAGTTCACCCCGACTGCCGCAATTTTGACAACGACTTCGTCGGACTTAGGCTGCGGCACCGGCAGCTCGACGCATTCGAGCACCTCGGGCCCGCCCACTTGCTTCACTTGTATCGCTTTCATGGTTGCTTGGATTCCTCCTGACCGCGAAACGCTGCGAAAGTTCGGGTAGCCGCATTGTGCAGTTCTGCACAACTCGTATCGGTTGCGGCACCCTCACTTGGAAATCAGAAGATTATCAGCAGGCTGGAGCTTTTCGCCAGCGGCCTCATGACGATGGCTGAGAAGACATGCCGCGCCCTAGTTCGCGCTGCTGGTGGGTTTCATTCTCTCAGCGGTGGTGTCGGGCTTGGAAGTGAAGAATTCGTGGTCGTACAGGTTGCGGTACATACGTCCGGCTATCTCTGCGGCTTTCGGTCCAAACGTCGGACGTCCACCTTCGAGAAATACCACCACGACAATGTGTCCCACATCGGTCTTGGCGTAGGAAGCAAACCATCCGAAACGCGTCCCACCACGAGAGCAGGTTCCGGTCTTGCCTAGAACGTCTTCTTCTGTGAAGTTGGCGCGCAGGCTGCGTGCGGTGCCGTAGTCAACGGCTCCGGCCATGCCGTCAGAGATTTCAGGTATGAGGGGCGCAATGTCCAGATGCCGCTTCACTTGCGGCTCGAAGCTTGCCACTTCCTGCGGCGTCCGGGGATGTTGCACGTAGTAGAGCGTCCCGCCGTTGGCGATAGCGCTGACCAGTGCTCCCAGTTGCAGCGGGGTCATCGAGATCCCCTCGCCGAATGAGCACATTTTGCCGACGCCACCGAGTTTGGTGGAAATCGCTTCCTGAGGATAGATGCCCGCGCTCTCACCGGAGATATCGTATCCGGCAAGTTCACCCAGACCATACTGGTGGGCGTAGTAAGCAACCCGCTCAAAGCCCAATTCACGTCCCAGCGCCTCAAAGTATGCGTTGTTGGAGTGGGCCAGAGCCATGGTCAGGTTCATGGTGGAGCGCCCGCCCAAACGGATTTCGGTTTCCTTGTTTACGATTCCTTCGCTCAGCGCGGCCAACGCCACCGACAGCTTGATGGTAGAACACGGCTGTGCGCCGCTTGACAGCGCCAGCTTCTGGTTCACCATAGCGAGAATGCGCCCGCTGGTAGGTTGAATTGCCACTACCGAGCCATTCATGTTCCCCAGTGCATCAATCGCGGCTTGGCGGACGATTGGGTCTTCACCGGCAGTGACGTCGCCGACGGTGACATCACTGGCATACGAACTCGTGTGGTAGTAGCCCCCATAGTAGTAGCGGCGCCGGTGTGTGCTTGCGCTGTACGCCCCGGCTGCGCGGCTGCGGGCCAGCCGCCGCATATGGCGGCGGGCAGCCGGACTTTCGCTGACCTTCTGGGTCTTCGACTTGCTAGCTGGCAGGCGTGTGTTGACATGCGCCGCCGGGGAAACGGCACACAGCCACAGCAGACTAACGAAAACAACGGCGAGCTTCACAGACAGAGACTTTCCTCTCATCACTTGCTGACATCCTTCCCCGGAGTTTACCTGGGCTCTACCAGCACGAAATCGGCCAATTCGGGTTAAAAATTCACCGATTTCCACAACCCTTCGATACTAAGGGACTTAAGCGATCTTCGCAACGCAAAATTAATTCTCCATCAAACTCACGTAAATCTACTTAACACATTGTATGCCAAAGAGTTGCATGAGTCTCCCGCATGGCCATACGTCCTTCGTAACCATTGGACGGGTTACTACCAAGGCACACCATCAGGTGGGAAAAGTGCTTCTCCGGGGGCAGAAATCCGGGCAGCGCGGAAGACCCAAAGTAGCGCAGTCTCGTTGCGGTTAATACTACATTTTCTGGTTGCAACAACAGGAACTGCCGTCGGCGAGAACCGGCGCCTGTGGCCGCTTTCTCGTCTCCCTTGACCTGCTATGTCCCAGTCCCGGACAGCGGCACCGTTTGCGGACTGCCTCCCCCGTCGTCGCTTACTGAGGTATCCGCCGTCCGCTCGCCCTTGGCTAGCGGCTTGAACGTGACCTTGATGAAGCAGCTTGCCCCGGATTTCACCTGCTTGCCGCAGTTGTTGGTTTCGGCAAAGTCACCAGCATCCGTACCGGTGATGGCGATGCTGGTGATATTCACGGGCCCGTCGCCCTTATTGGTCAGCGTAATCTTCTTCGGCAGGCTCTTGGTGCCCACTGGCTGAGTGCCAAAGTTCACCTTCGCCGGAACAAGTTGCACGTAAGTTCCAGTCCCCGTCAACGGCACCTTCTGCGGGCTGTCAGGTGCGTTGTCCTTGACGTTGAGCGAGCCGTTTAGGGCACCCTTTGTCTTGGGATGGAACTTGACGTTGATGGTGCAATACGCGTTGGGGTTGAGGCTGCTCGGACAGTTGTTCGTCTCACTGAATGGACCAGTCGCTGAGATCTTAGTGATGAGGAGAATCCCAAGACCGCTGTTGGTTAGCTGTACTGGTTCTGGCTGGCTCGTGGTGTAGATGAGTTGGGTCGGGAACGTCAGGCTTGTGGGGGAAAACGTCACGGCGGGCAATACGCCGACGCCAGTTAATGGCAGCGACTGCGGACTGTTGGGGGCATTGTCCGTGATGGTTACGGCAGCGTTCCGGGTTCCGGTAGCCGTGGGTGTGAAGGTCACGCTGATTTGGCAGCTATTGTTCGGGGACAGCGACGCAGGGCAGTTATTGCTCTGGGCAAAGTCGCCGCTATTCGGTCCCGTAACCTGAATGGACGTGATAGTCACCGGGCCGTTGCCGGTGTTGGTCAAAGTTGAACCTTGTGGCGGGCTGGTGATGCCCACCGTCTGATTGCCGAAATTCAGGCTTGTGGGAGATAGCGTCAGTGCCCCGGGTTGTGTGCCAGTGCCAGAAAGGGACACAGTCTGCGGGCTGCCAAGCCCCTGGTAGCTTACGTTGAGCGTTGCCGAACTCGGTCCCGGAGCTTGCGGCTGAAATACCACAGCGATTTGGCAATTCGTGCCTGCTGGAAGGCTTGCTGGGCAGTTATTGGTCTGGCTGAAATCATTGGGATCACTTCCGCCAATATTTATGCCTGTGATGGGGAGCGCAGATGATCCGACGTTGAGCACCGTGACATACTGCGGCGGACTCTGTGTTCCGACGTTCTGGCTAAAACCGAGGCTGGCGGGAGAGAGGTTGATGGGAATCTGCAAGTAGAGCGATGTACCGACCAGATCCAATTTACCGTCGCTGTTGAAGTCGCCCATGACCAGGCTGGTGGCATTGTCGGTGGCAACTTGGGTCGGGTTCTGGAAGGTGCCATCGCCGTTGCCGAGTAACAGGTAGATTGTGCTACCAGAAGAGACCGCGACGTCCAGCTTCCCGTCCCCATTAAAATCCCCAAGGACTGGGGCAGAAGGAAGAAACTGATTGTTGCTGATCGGCACTCCGCCGCCGTTGGTGAAGGTACCATCGCCGTTGCCCAGCAAGACCGAGACCCCGTTGGTTATGATGTCCAGCTTCCCATCGCCGTTAACATCCGCGACAGCCGCCGAAAAACCTTCGTACGCGGTGTTATAGCTTACCGGAGCTTGAAAGGTACCATCCCCATTGCCGAGGAGTATAGTTACGCTTCTGCTACCGTCCCCCGCCGGCAGCGCCAAGTCAAGCTTCCCGTCGCCGTTGAAATCCCCGACGGCTGGGGTGCCAAAGTTTCCACCTCGACCCCACTGCGTAATAGAAACCCCGCCACCGAATGTCCCATCACCATTGCCCAGAAATATCTTTGTACATTGGCTACCCGTAACCACTAAATCCAGTTTACCGTCGCCATTGAAGTCCGCAGTGACCCACCCATTGCCGTACGGAGGATTCTGACAACAATAGGGGATGGGAGAGCGAAAGACTTGTTGCTGAGTGAAAATACCGCTGCCCTGGCTGGCAAATATCGTAGTGTTTGCCATGCCATCCAATGCGGCCAAGTCGAGTAGCGCATCTTGATTAAAATTCCCGGTTATCATGGAGACCACGGGAACCACGGAGTAGTTCGCAACGGGAGGGTTGAAAGTGCCGTCTCCTTTTCCAATATAGGTGTCGATAAGGAAGTCGCCGCTGTTCTGGTTAGCCACCGCTAAGTCAAGCAAACCGTCATTGTTGAAATCGCCTGCCACGCTCACGCCCGACCCCGAGAAGCCGGGAGCTTGAACCAGAACCGCGTATGGAGCCGGCGTCTGAATGGGAAAAAACACCGTGTTGGACATCCCTCCGCCCGGAGTTGGGTTCGTGACATTCACCAAGGCTGTCCCAGGGTTGGCAACGTCGGCAGCATTGATCTGTGCCTGAACTTGCGTGCTGGAAATGAAGCTGGTACTTCGCGTCGATCCGTTCCACGTCACCACTGCCCCGGACACAAATCCGGTACCGTTTATGGTCAATGTGAATTGGTTGCTCCCCGGCTTGACCGTCATGGGAATCAGAGGTTGGTAGATGAGGGGTACGGGGTTAGGTTGCGCAATGGCAGCACCGAAAAGAAGAACTAAAGAGGAAAGAACGCAAAGTGGTTTCATGAGAATCCTCGATTGTCGGGCAACTTGGCTACTTTCGGCCTGGGTCCTGCTGTTGCCGGGCCTGCAGACCCGGCGCACCGCCGGCCAACATGCCTAGGCCGCCGGGCGTTATCGCGGGAACGGGGACGCGGCTTCTTTTGTGCCTCTTTTTCTTATCACGGTTCTCTTGGCCGGTGAGAATCGGTGTATTCGGCTCGGTCTCGTACGCGTATCCTGTGATCGCAGCGTATATTCCCCTGGTCGTGGCGGTGACATCCAGTCGAGCCCAGCCGTAGTGAACTTGCCCTTGGATGATGAATTTCAGACCGAGATAACCGCCCGTAGTCTCCCTCCATGGGCCAGCGCTGAAATAACCAGCGTCACCACTACTACGGCCCCCACCATACGCATCTTTTGCCATGAGTTCATGCCCCGCCTGGAACTTGCCTTGTGATCCCACACTGACGCCGCTGCCCAAGGCAGAGGCGCTACCCGAGGTAGAGGCGTAACGGTTGGTCCCCCAGATCGCGTTACTTGGATTCTGCGGCAGCACCTTCATGCTAAAGCAAGCGACCCACGAAAAGCCGCAAGCGGAGGTAAAGGAGCCCGGTTTATTGCGGAACTGAAAATCCGTGATTCCGTCATTATTCAAATCGAGAGACGACCCTGATCCCGGGATCGGTGCCCACGTGTTGGTGTAAACCACCTCGGCCTCGGCGTGCGGCGAGCAAGCCAGCACTCCCAATCCCGCCGCACTCGCGGCAAGGGCGTACATGTTGAGTTGGTGTTGAACTGACTCGGAAAGCCTGGAAGGTGTCCTAGGCGGCTTCGAAGACGGTTTCATACATCCCTCCCGCCAAACGCCACCATTATACTCCCGGAAGCAAGCCTTCCTGTGACGAGTCTCACAACCCGTTTGTCCAACTCAACGTAGCGGTAGACCCACCCCGTCTCAACGGCTTTCACTACCCAAAGCGCCGACGTGCGTCGGAAAGATTAAACCTTGGCAGGCGGGGGCGGCACGCCGGGGCCGGTGTCACACGTCTCTCGACAGAGCCAAGCCCTGGCTAAACTCTGGCCAGAGGCGGGGTGGCTTTCAATTGCCGGGCCCTCTCGTACACTTTCATGTACTCTTTCGCCGAAGCGTTCCAGGAAAAATCCTTGGCCATGCCGTTGCGCATCAGTTTTTGCCAGGACGCCTGATCGTGGAACTGGCGCAGCGCCTCCCGGATGGTCAGCAGCAGAGATTCGCCAGTGTATTCGTTGAACTTGAATCCCGTGCCCTTGCCGTTGCGCGGGTCCCAGGAGTCAATGGTTTCGTCCAGTCCGCCGGTAGCGCGCACAATAGGCACGGTGCCGTATTTCAAACTGTAGATCTGGTTCAAACCACCCGGCTCATACTTGGAGGGCATGAGGAACATGTCACTGCCGGCTTCGATTTTGTGCGCCAGAGCGTCATCGTAGGCAATTTTGACGGCGACCTTGCTGGGAAAGAGCTTCTGCAGCCGCAGAAACATATCTTCGTACGATTTGTCGCCGGATCCCAAGGCCACCAGGATAATTTCCTCGCGGGCCAGCCGGTCCATGATTTGGGAAATCAGGTCGAAGCCTTTTTGCAAAGCGAAACGCGAGACGATGCCGATCACCGGCAACTTCAAATTAGGATTGGCCAGCCTGAAGGTCGCGAGCAGGTCTTCCTTGCACTTTGCCTTTCCGCTCAAGTCTTCCGGCGTGAAGTTGGCCGCGATGAACTTGTCGGTGGCCGGGTTCCATTCGTCGTAGTCCACTCCGTTCAGGATGCCCACGACGGTCGCGGCACGACTCTTCAAAACACCCTCCAGGCCGAAGCCAAATTCGGTGGTTTGAATTTCATGTGCGTACTTGTGGCTGACGGTGGTGATGAAGTCGGCATAGACGACCGCGCCCTTCAGGAAATTCACGTTGCCGAAAAATTCCATCTTGGAAATGGTGAACAGGTCCCAGGGCAGCGTCAGCAGCGGCAAAGTGTCGGGCGGGAACACACCCTGATAACCGACGTTATGGATGGTAAAGATCGTGGCCGCATCGCGAAACGCAGGGTCCTCGGCATACTGCGTGCGCAACAGAATGGGAATCAGGGCCGACTGCCAATCGTGACAATGAAAAACGTCCGGGACACCCAGGATTTTTGAGGCCTCCAGCACGGCGCGGCAAAACAGCGCGTAGCGTTCTGCGTTGTCGTCATAGTCGCCGACTGAAGTGCCGTAGAGCCCGGGACGATCGAAAAATGCGGGATAGTCAACGAAATAGTAGCGGACCTTTGCGCCGTGGCTGCCGTTCACGACCGAGCAGAAGCGGTAGTGATCGTCGAAAGGAATGGTGATGCTGCGAACCACAGTCGGCGGGTCGGCGAGCCGGGTCTGGCGGTACAGGGGCACGAACACGTTGACTTCATGCCCGGCCGCGGCCATGATGCGAGGCAATGTCCCGGCAACGTCGGCCAACCCCCCAGTCTTCGAGAAGGGAGCACATTCCGACGCCGCAAAAGTGATTCGCATGAACCCGCCTCCTCACAACCACCCCGCAGCACCGGCGCAAGCTATGATAAGAAATTCTGTAGCTGCACTGCCGCGCCGGCTCGATTGTGGGTTAAGTGGTAAGTGTAAATGCGGAAAAGAAAGAGGGTCAATGTGCCAAGGATCACTGCCGCGCGTCCCAGTCAGAAAAAGCCGAAACTAGGGCAGCACTTTCTTGCCGATCGCGCGGCCGCTGCGCGTATCGTGGCAGAGTTGGGAGACATTTCGCAATCGACCGTGCTGGAGATTGGTCCTGGCCGGGGAGGTCTCACTTCCCTGCTGGCGCGCCAGACGCGGCGGTTGATTGCCGTGGAACTCGACCGCGTGCTGGCGGCGCAGTTGCGCATGCACTTCGCTTTGACGCCGAATGTGGAAATCATCGAGGGCGACATTCTGGCCGTGGACTTCGACTCGCTGTTTGGGCCTAAGCCAGGCAGCACGCGCCCGGGGTTGAATCACACGCTGGAGCAGGTGCGGGTGGTGGGCAACATACCTTACTTCATTACGTCCGACATTCTCTTGCGGCTGTTCGAGTACCGCCGCTACTTCCAGACGATATTGCTGATGGTACAGCGCGAGGTGGCGGACCGTCTGGCAGCACAGCCGGGCAAGAGCGAATACGGGCTGCTTTCCGCGACCGCGCAGCTTTACAGCCAAGTGGAAAAGCTGTTTACCCTGCCTCCGGGAGGGTTTGCGCCTCCGCCGAAGGTGCATTCGACGGTAGTGCGGCTGACCATCGCCCCCAGGCTTGAGACCTTGCGTGTGCCGGAGGCTGAGTTCATTGCCTTTCTGAAACAGTCATTTGCCCAGAAGCGCAAGACGCTGTGGAATAACCTGAAGACCGCGTATGAACCTGGAAGGCTGAAAGCAGCGTTGCAACAGGCAGGCATCAAGCCGACAGCGCGAGCCGAGGAACTGAGCCTGGAGAAAACCGCGGCGCTGTTTCGCGGGTTGATGGCGGGCAAGGGGTAGAAGTCCTCGTGTGGCGCAGGCGCCCTCGCCCGCGAGGTGGATTGTGTGGCGCTCCTGTCCTCGAGCGAGGTAAATGTTCCACGTGGAACACCCTGTGGACGGTCTGTGGAAAATACCATAGTTTTGAAATATTTTTTTCGGATCTGGAGGCTCTTGGCAAACAGGCCCAGGGTTCGCGGAGCCGAGACGCGGTCCGGAGAACGGTGGGCAAGGTAAAGACAGTGTCGCTAGCCGTCCGTTTGCTCAAGATGTTAACAGCGCGCCCATTTCGGAAAGACCACGCCGACGGCGTAACATAGTCTGGGTAGGCGATGAGCACTGCGATTCGGCATCCGGCGGTGGCGGGGCGGTTTTATCCAGGAGAGCGGACCAAACTCGCCGCTGACCTGCGAAGCTACCTGGCGACGAGCACGGCCGCGGCTCCGGCCTTTGGATGCATTGCACCGCACGCCGGCTACGTCTACTCGGGGCCGGTGGCAGGCGCAGTGTACGCGGCCATCGACGTGCCGCAGCGCTGCATTGTCTTGTGCCCCAACCACACCGGCGTGGGCTTCCCACTTTCCATCATGAGCAGCGGCGCATGGGAGACGCCGCTGGGAAGTTCCGAGATTGACCATGCGCTGGCGGAAGCACTCAAGGCGAAGTTCTTGATGCTGACCGAAGACGCGGCGGCTCACCGTGCCGAGCATGCTATTGAAGTGCAATTGCCTTTTCTGCAGGTAAAGAACCCCCGGGTGGCGTTTGTGCCGATCGCTGTGGGCACCAGCAAGTATGAAATGCTGGAGGCACTGGGGCAGGCCGTGGCGGCCGTGGTCGACTCACAGCGGGAGCCGGTTTTGATCGTGGCTTCCAGCGACATGAACCACTATGAGAACGACCGTACCACGCGAGTGAAGGATCATAAGGCCATCGAGCGGATTCTGGCGTTGGATGCGCGTGGCCTGTTCGATGTGGTCGTCCGTGAGGACATCAGCATGTGCGGCTTTGGGCCCTCGGTGGTGATGCTGACTGCAGCCAGGAAGCTGGGGGCGACGACAGCGGAGCTGATCCGGTACGCAACTTCGGGCGATGTCTCCGGCGAGCGCGACATGGTCGTGGGGTATGCCGGGATGGTGGTGCGGTGATCGCAGCACTTCATCGACCCTGAACCATGGTGACTGCCTTCAGCTATCCCGGCGCTTGTGCTGTGAACTCACGGGATGCGACACTAGCATCTGGCCTTGATTATTGGCTCACAATTTATGGACCGCATACTTGACCATATCGGATCTCCCTGGGACATCAAACGGCTCTCAATCCCTGAGCTGCAGCAGTTAGCCGGGGAGATTCGCGAAGAACTCATTACCGTGCTGTCGAAAAACGGCGGCCACCTGGGACCGAACCTCGGAGTAGTGGAGTTGACCATCGCGATGCACTACGTGTTCAACACGCCCGAGGACCACTTTGTGTTCGACGTGAGCCATCAGGCATACGTGCATAAACTGCTGACCGGGCGCAGAGAGCAGTTTCATACCATCCGCACCCCCGGCGGGCTGAATGGATTCATGCTGCGCACCGAAAGTCCACATGATTGTTACGGGGCTGGCCATGCCGGGACGGCGCTCTCCGCGGCGTTGGGCATGGCGGTGGCGCGCGACAAGAGGGGCGGCAAAGAACACGTGGTGGCGTTGGCGGGCGATGCAGCGTTCACCTGTGGGACGACTTTCGAGGCACTGAACAATGTCGCCGGCCAAACCCGGCGGCTGATTGTGGTGCTCAATGACAACGAATGGTCGATCGACAAGAATGTGGGCGCGATTGCGAATTACCTGAATAGGCTCGTGACTCACCCGAAGTACGACTTTCTGCATGACCGGGCGGCGAGATTCGTGGAGAAAGTGGGCGGCGAGACTGCCCTGCGCATGGCGCGCAAAGCGGAAGAAGCAGCCAAAAGCATGCTGTGGCCGAGCGTGCCGTTTGAAGAACTCGGGCTGCGCTATTACGGCCCTATCAGCGGCCACGATATTCCTACGTTGATTAACACCTTCGAGTTTCTCAAGACACAGGAGCGGCCGGTCGTCGTTCACGTACTCACTCAGAAGGGCAGGGGATTCGCCCCGGCGATGGAGAAGCAAAAGAAGTTTCATGGCCTGGGACCGTATGACCCGGAGACCGGTGAGACCAAGCCGACGGGGCGGCGCACATACTCGGAAGTATTTGCTGACACTTTGGTAAAGCTGGCCGACAGGGATGAGCGGGTCGTGGCCATAACGGCGGCGATGCCGAACGGAACGGGCCTGGATCGCTTTCAGGCAAAACATCCGAAAAGATACTTCGACGTGGGGATTGCGGAGGAGCACGCGGTGCTGTTCGCGGCGGGAATGTCGACTAAGGGACTGAGGCCTTTCTGCGCGATCTATTCGACTTTTCTGCAGCGGGCGTTCGACCAAGTGGTGCACGATGTTTGTCTGCAGAACCTGCCGGTTGTGTTTTGCATGGACCGTGGAAGCTTGTCGGGCGATGACGGGCCAACGCACCACGGGCTGTTCGACATCAGTTATTTGCGCGGCATTCCTAACCTTGTCCACATGGTTCCCAAAGATGAAGACGAACTCGCGGACATGTTGCTGACGGCCTTCGAGCACAATGGGCCCATTGCCGTGCGCTATCCGCGCGGGATCGGACCGGGGACGCCGGTAAAGGATGTACCCCGAGCAATGCCCATCGGCCGAGCAGAGGTGCTGCAGCATAGCGAAAACAGCCGGGTGGCTGTATTTGCCCTGGGTGCGCTGGTTCCCATGGGACAAGTCATTACGCGAAAGCTGGAAGGCGAGGGAGTTCCCACTTCGCTGCTCAACGCCAGATTTGCCAAGCCGCTTGACGTAGAAATGCTGGAGTTTTATGCGCGCAGCGTAGATGTGATCCTTACGCTGGAGGATCATGTGCTCGCGGGTGGTTTCGGATCGGCCGTGCTGGAGCAATTGAATGGATTGGGCTTGCAAACTCCTGTGGTGCGCATCGGCTGGCCCGATCAATTCATTGAGCATGGGAATCCGGAGGCATTGCGGCAGAAGTACGGGATCAGCGTAGAAGCGGCGATGGAGAAGCTGCAGCCTTACTTGAAGCGGGAGAAAACGGAAAAACGCCGTGCTACGGTCGCGGCCGACTGACCTGCCCGATTACTTTCCTCCAGCCTTTGCCAGTAGCCGCTGGGCGCGGCTGCGGGAAACATTTACGATGGCCGGGTCGTCTACAATCTTCTGCAGCAGGGGTACGAGCGGAAAGATCCCCTGCAAATGGCCCTCGTTGACCATTTCTTCCAGCCGTTTCAGTTCGTCTTCCAATGCCAGCTTTTGGTAGTGCAAGTCGTGGTCGAGGCGGCGGCCGAAGTCCAGAGCTGCAGACAGGTCCTGAAAAATCTCCGTAAGCTGCCGCACCGCAGGGAGCGAGGAATAGTTGTAGGCTGCGTGCGTGCTGTGGCCGGGAGCGTCGTAACCCAGGGTCTTGGCTCCCATGAAAGCCATATTGTTCTTTCCGGAATCCAGGCTTCCCTCGAAATAATGCGCCTGCCGGGCCAATTCGAAAATGCGGGCGGCGGTGGAGGGAGACGCCGTAAATTCAGTCTGATAAGTTTCAATGGCATCGTGGGCAGGATCTACAGAAGACGTAGAATCCGCGTCGGGTCTGGTTTGCGAACTATAGGAGCCATGACCGTCGGCGAAAATCGACACTTCATAGTGCAGTGGATTTGAAGCGGGAAAGTCAAGGGTGAAGCGAACCGTAGGGGCTGCTACTGGTTGGGCAAGAGCGCCGGTCCACAATACGCAGAACAGCGACAGGGCGGCGTAGCGGCCAACCATCCGGGAGATCCTAATCACCATCACAGGAATTATGACAGTTCTTACGCCTTTCATTCTACCGGGCTGCGGCTCGGCCGCGGGTTTTTCCGTTGTCGCTCTCTGGTGGCGGCGGTGTGCAAGTGGCAGATGGCAATCGCCAGGGCGTCGGCGGCGTCGGCAGGCTCGGGAATCTGCTCCAGGCGCAGAAGACGCATGACCATTTGTTGGACCTGATGCTTCTCAGCCCGGCCATAACCAACGACCGCGGACTTTATCGCCAGGGGCGCATACTCAGATACGGACAGACCCACGGAAGAGGCCGCCAGCATGGCGACTCCACGCACCTGCCCGAGCTTGATAGCTGATTTGGCATTGGCCGCGTAGAAGACATCCTCAATAGCCACGTTGTCCGGCTGGTGCTCTGCAATGATTTCGCCTAGGCGGCTGGAGATCGTCGCCAAGCGCTCGGCCATGGGCTGGCGAGGAGGGACGCGAATCGCGCCGAAAGCCCGGCAAAGCAGGACACCGCCGGCGCACAGTTCCACAACACCATAGCCGGTGCACTCCGTACCACAATCGACGCCGAGAACACGCATTTAGAAGGAGTTTAGCGCAGGGTCGCGTCGCGCAGGGGTTAGCAGTTGATTTCTCGCCCATTTTTCTCGGCACGTCATTGCGCCTTGGCAATGGTTCCGATCACGTCGCCCTGATGCAATTCGTGGGAACACACCTGCTGCTGGTCCGATCCGCACAAATACACGAGAAAAGCCGGCAAGTCACCGGCCTGCACGACGTAATCGCCGGTTTCGACCGAGGCCACGTCATCGTAGTCGGCCATCACTATGGGATTCCCTTCTGCCGCACGCACTCGGAATTGCCGGGATGAGGGCTCGTAACTAGCGTAGCTGAAGCAGCGTCCAATGCAGGCGCGATCCACGGCATGCAGAAGTTGAGGTCTGCTCTGTGAGGGAATGCGCAGAAAGCCGATCACCCGGCTGTGGGAGGGGAGTTGCGCCACAACCGCACCGATTCGGTTCTCGATTCGGTTGAGTTTTTGCCCGTCGCGGAAGACGAAGCTAAAAAACATCAGTGCGCTCAGCACGAGAAGCGCTTTTTCGTGGTGCTTGAGTTGTACCTCGGCCAGCAGCGCAAGAAACAAAACACCGGCAGCCAGGGACAGGCGTTCAGAAACAAAACTGAACGGAAGCGCATACTGCGGAAACATGATGATAGAAGGTATCGCCGCCAGTGCTCCAGCTGCCAGCAGCCACCGCTGAAACACCAGGTCACCCATAACATCCCGCCAGGGACGGGCTCTCACCCAACGCCAGAGCGCCAATCCCCAGGCCGCTAGAAGGAACATGTAAGGTATTTTGTACTTCTCGTCAAACAGCAGCAGTTGGTTCGCCCCAGTGACATCCCACGCCTGATTGATTGACCACAGGCAGCGGTACCAGGCCGCCAGAAAAAAATGCACGCCCAGCAGGGCCAACATGGCCGCGACCACCAAGACAAACCGTGCCTGCGGGCGAAAGTGCTCTGCCACTGCAGTGTAGATAGCCAAGCCCGCCGCCCACACGACCGGAAGCGGGTGGGCAAGCCAAGCCAGAGCGAGCAATGGCGTAATCAGCAAACGTCTCTGCCATCCGCCCGAAAAAAAACAAGCCAGATACCAGAAACAAATTCCCAGCCCCAGGTAGAAGTTGAAGAAGCCAAGGTGAAAGACGAAACCATAGGACAGGACCGCGACCGAAGGCAGCACGAACCACCAGTTCCGCGGGCGGCAGCGAGAAATGAGCAGAATTGCTCCCCAAGAAAAGATCAGTACCGATATGCCGACCGCGATCCGCTGGGCCGCGGCCGCGCCGAAACGCGGAAGCAGCCAATCGAGCATGAGGTCAAAAAGCACGTTATTCGACTGGCGCGCGATCCACAGGCCTGGTGCCCGGTTTTGAGCAATCAGCGAGACCAGCCAAGCGTTGTAGGCGTGGCTGGAAAGATCGATGGCCTGAATGCGCGATTGCCAGAGACACGGAAGCAGAAGAAGCAGGCTGAACAGGAGCGGGATGCCAAGGGAGAACCCTGGGCGTTCTCCGCGGTCTCTGTGATGGATCTCTGGCGTCTTTTCAGGTGCGGACTTCCTTTCCTGGCTTGGCATTGTGTTTGGGAACAGTGTACCTGCGGTGTGAGTCGTCAATCTACTGGCGCGAAGGGAACGTATCCTGGGGCAGTCAGGCTACAATGCTTGATGAAATGCAACTCCTCGGGAGGGACTTGCTGACTACAAATTTCCTCACGGGCAAAACGGGCAGACTGGCGTTAGTTTTCCTGGCAGGAATGGCATGTATCCATGTTGCCTCCTGGTGGGTCATTTCTCAGCGACTTCCTCTGGGGTACCAAGACTTTACCATTTTCTATACCGCAGGCAGAATACTCTCTCAAGGACAGGGCGCGCAGTTGTATGACAACGCCTTGCAGTACCGAACGCAGCAGGGATTCGCACCCTATACGGCGATTCGCAAAGGGCCCCTGCCCTACAATCACATCCCGGTCGAAGCCGTGATCTTTGTTCCATTCAGCAAGCTTCCTTATTTTCAAGCATACGTTCTATGGAACTTGTTCAACGTACTGCTGCTGGCGGGAGCCTTGCAGATTTTGCGCCCGCACCTGACCGCTCTTCGGGGCCAATCACTTTCGCTCGGCGTCTTGCTCGGACTTGCTTTCTTCCCCGTGTTTATCGCGCTCGTACAGGGTCAGGACATCTTGCTCTTGTTACCGCTGCTCGCCCTGACTTATTCCGCGCTGCGGAGGAATGCAACTCTTGCTGCGGGATGCTGGCTGGGTCTGGGTCTGTTCCGGTTTACTTTGGTATTGCCCTTGGTGTTGATCCTGGCGTGGCGCAGAGCATGGAGGTTATTGGGTGGATTTGCCCTTTCCAGCGCCTTCATGGCTGCGGCGTCGGCTGCGCTGGTGGGATGGAAAACTACCCTGCTTTATCCAGCCTACGTGTTGCGAGTGGAAAGCCGATGGGTCGGTCCTGCCACTTCCCGGGATATGCCCATCTTGCGTGGCCTGATTGAAACCGCATTGACAGGCATCGTTGGGCCACGGATTTTCGTCAGTATCATTGTGGTTCTGTCGCTGGCTTTACTGTGGTTCTGCTCCCGTCGCTTTGACTTGAATTCGCATGATCCTCGGTTCGATCTCAGCTTTTCTCTTGCGCTCATGGCGGCCGTTTTGGCGAGCTATCATGCCTATTCGCATGACCTGAGCGTTCTGCTCATTCCCGTTCTACTGGTCGCTAATTATTGCCGCATGCGCTCGGGGACGGCGAGAGTCTGGACCATGGTAGCGCCGATGTCAGTCTTGTTTCTGACTCCTCTATGCGCAGTCCTTCTGTTCCGTATGAAGTTGGCCTGCCTTTTGGCAATCGTGCTGCTGCTTTGGCTTGGGGGGATCGTGCGAGAAATCTCAGCCTGCAGCTACCCCAAGCAAAGCTGGCTATAGAATGTTGGGTGATTTGCCGTTGCTCGGGAGGCTCCTCTGATCACCAGCCTAAATGCAGAAAAAAGAAGAAGGCTGGCATGGGCCTTCCTAGCCACGATGCTGATCACCAACGCGGCCACATGGTGGGAACTTCGGCGGCAGCTGCAGGAGGGGTATCAGGACTTCACCAGCTTTTACGCTGCCGGCCAAATCCTCTCGCAAGGTCAGGGCAGGCGTTTGTACGACATACCTCTGCAGCAGCAAACACAACAGAAATCTGTGCCTTACGCCGTTGCCCGCAACCTGCCGTACTACCATATCCCTATTGAAGCGGCAATTTTTGTTCCGTTCACAAGACTTCCCTATTTCCAGGCTTACCTTGTGTGGGATTTGTTTAGCCTGATGATGCTGACCGCAGGACTGCTTATTTTAGGTCCGCAGTTGGAGGCATTTCGCGAGCAGCCCCTGGCGTTCTGGAGCTTGCTTGTGTTCTCTTTTTTCCCGGCGTTTATTGCCCTGATCCAGGGTCAGGACGTAATGCTCTTGCTGCTGCTGTTCGCGTTGACGTATTCCGCTCTCCGTAAGAGTAAGAGTTTTGTCGCTGGCTGTTGGCTGGGTGCCGGTCTATTCCGGTTTCCCGTGGTTCTGCCATTGGTGCTCATCTTGGCGAGGCGCAGTCGCTGGCGGCTTGTGGGAGGATTCACTCTGACCGGTGCCTTGATGGTGTTGGCGTCTGCCGCTCTGGTGGGATGGAAGACTACGCTGTCATATCCCGCTTATTTGCTGCGAGGAGAACGGACTTGGACCAGCCCAATCTTCTCTCCTGACATGCCCAATCTGCGTGGCCTTATGGAAATCGGCTCACACCACGCTGCCGGGACGTGGCCTTTTCATGCAGCCGTTGCGCTTCTTACGCTCACTCTGCTGTGGTTTTGTTCCAATCGCTGGCATCCTCACGCCAATGGCGTTCAATTCGATCTGGGGTATTCACTTGCGATCATCGGCGCTATCTTGGCCAGCTATCACGCCTTTACACACGATTTGACCGTCCTCCTGATTCCGGCCCTGTTGATCGCCAATTACTGCGAACTTCAGCCACAGACCTGGAGAAAATGGACTATTACCACGCCAATCTTTGTGTTGTTTTTTACGCCGTTGTGCGCTGCGCTGCTGTTCTGGATGAGATTTTCCCGCCTTTTGGCAATCGTGCTGCTGGTATGGATTTGGGGAATCGCCCGGGAAATATCAAGCCTTCCCCGGGAACCGGAAACATGAACTTGCCGCCTGCCATCGGGCGAAGGTTGCAAGAAGCAATACCCCCGGCTCGATCGGATGACGATAGTGGAGAAGGTGTGGGTGACGTAGCAGTGGGCATGGTGCTCTGGGCTGATGAGAAACGGGGTGGAAACCGCGCTGGCAGCCCGCAAAGAAATTCGTTCATAACGTTGGGCGCTAACGCGCGTGTTCACAAGACAGAAACGCTTGCCGCGGCGCTGGAAGCGCGTGCGCCACCCAAAATCAGAGCTTTGCGTCAGCCAGCTGGAAACAAAAAAGCCAGCACTTCTGGAAACCGTTTGGCCCACTCGCCTTCGTTGTGGCTTGCGCCTTCGTCGATGCGCACTCGCAAGCGGTCGTCGCCCAACCCGGCACGGCGCAGAGTACGCTCAAGGTCGCGCACGTCCTCGACGAACTGCTGGTCTCTTTCGGCGCGTCCGCTCTCCCGTGTACCAATGCCGAGATAGATTCTTTCGGGCCACTCACGAAACCGGCGGCTGCGCTTAAGCAGTTGCCGGCGGGAGACGTACAGAGACGGGCTTTCCGCTAAAAGCCGACCGACAACGCCGGGACGTTCGATTACCGTGAACAACGCAATCAGCCCGCCGAGCGAGGATCCTCCCAACCCAGTGTTTTCCGGGCCACGCGCAATCCTGTAGCGTTGTTCGATGAACGGCAAGACTTCGCTGACCAGGAAATCCGGATAGCGCTTGCCCAACGGACGAAGAATCGGCGGACGGAAAGAGCGATACGGCAGGAACTCTCTGATGCGCCCGGCTTGCGCGTTGTCCATGCCGACCAGCACCAGCGGAGAAACTTTGCCCTCCCGGATGAGGATTTCGGCGGTCTGGCCCGTGCGCCAGTCGACGCCGGTGAAAGAAGTCGCCGGATCGAACAGGTTCTGTCCGTCGTTCAAATAGAAGACTGGATACTGGCGCTGCCGATTCTGCGGGCTCTCATACCCCGGAGGCAGCCACACTCGCAGCTTTCGCAGGTTGCGGAAGATCCGGCTGGGAAAATCAAGGATCTGGAGTTCTGCCGGGGAAACGGCACTCTCGGCGGGCGCTGCGGACCCAGGCTGCAACGGACGCCGTGATGTGATTTCTTCCATGACTGAATGAGATGAGCCATGGCTCAGACACGGCGCATGGACTGGACCATGAGGAAAGACGCCAGAACCGTAATCAATACGATCACGGTTAACGACGAGAGGCACAGAATGCACCACGTTCCCAGCACAAAACCCTCAATGTAGGTCAAATAAAGCGCAAAGCCCAATCCGGCCACGGAGGCGGCAAGCAACACCTTCGGCGTGTCCACCCGGCTCCGATAGACGGTGGCCAGGGTGCCTATAGCCGCGTATCCCAGGATGCCGATCAGCGCCACTGGGATTCCGAATATGGTCGAGTACACGCTGCGATTCACGATGTCGCAATTGAACGCCTCGCCAAAGTCACAGTAGTCGGTCTTCGAAGTCTGGAAATGATGGTAGAGTGAAACCGAAGACACGGCGATTCCGGCCACGGCAAGCACGGCGATGACCAAAAAAACTACGCGAACCGCTCGCGTCATGGCAGGCTGCACCCGGTTTGGTCGCTGAGAAACTCCAGCGATTTCTTACCTTCAAAACGCGCGCCGTTGGCGAAAATCCAGGTAGGAAAATGTCCGATGTTGGCGTCTTTGCAAACCTGCTGGATCCCCTTTTGGCCGGTGATGCCGCACTCGATGTACGGGGCGTACTTGAAGGATGCCCCAAACAGCTCTTTCTGCTCGGAGCAATGCGGACACCAGAAAGCGCCGTACATCTTCGCCTGCTTGGCGCTCAAACACTTGGCGAAGGCATCCAGGCGAGTGTTTTGACGATACCAGCCGATGAAAATCGCCAAAGCAACCAATGCAAGAATACCCACAATCACGACGACTTTGAGAGACGGCTTCGGCAAAGACTGGGGCTGGTCTTCTCCCAACCGCTCCTGCCGCCGCTTTCTGCGCTCTTCAGACATAGCAAAGAATGTTTATACCATGATGTTCAAGGCGGACGGCAACACATCCAGGGTCTGGCACTCCAGGGTGAGCACCTCCCCGTCCACCATAACATCAACCGGGGCATCGAGGAAAAAGTCGATTCGCCGGGCGGCGCAGCGTTCCGCAAGAGGATGGTCGATGTGCGTGCCGTCATACAAAGTGGGCAAATTGCGGAGCAGTCCGACGCGCCCGATGGGGCCCCAGCGAACATATTCGATCAGCCCATCATTCACTTCAGCTTTGGGGGCAATCATCATCGTGCCGCCCGTAAACTTGCTGTTGTTGAAAGTGAGAAACAGACAAGGCCGGCGGTCGATTTCGCCTTGCTCGTCTACGCGCAGGGGAAATGGGCGGCGGCGGAAGCGAGCCAGCGTGAGAAAAATTGCGGACTGATAACCTAACTCGCCCCATCCGCTGAACCGGCGAGCGCGCAACGTAGCCACGTCAGCCGCAAATCCCATGCTTAGCAGGTTGATGTAATGGATCACGCCAGTGGAGTGGCGCAAGCGCAAGACATCACATCGTTGGGTCCGTTGTGCGAGCAGCGCATCGGTGGCGTACTCCACTCCGCGATCGCTGAAATCGCGCAGAAAAGAGTTGCCCGTGCCTAACGGGAGGAATGCCAATGTGGGTGGTTCAGCCGGATTGTCATGCGGAAACAGGCCGTTGATAATTTCGTAAGAGGTCCCGTCTCCGCCGACGGCAATGAACTTTCGATAACCTTGAGAATAGGCATCCCGCGCGATCTGGGTGGCTTGGCCGGGCGCAGCAGTTTCCGCCACGCTGACCGCAACTCCTCCGTTGCGCAGACGGGCCAGAACAGGAGCAAGCAATTTGCCGCAACGCCCACCCCCGGCCGCGGGATTGACCACTGCCAGAAAAGCTTCGTTCACAGGTCAACCACCGCGCTGCGTTCGACGGCGCGGCCGACTTCCTCGGCCAAGACGTTACGCTTGATCTTCAGAGATGCCGTACGAGGAAAGTCCTTTTCCCAGATAAGATACCCGCCGACCCGTTTGAAATCAGGCAGCCGGCAGTTACGGGTTGCAATGTCAAGCTTCAGCCCATCGCTGAATTCCTGGTTCTGGTCCAGACGCAGCAGTAGCAGTAGCATCTCTTGTCCCAGTTCTTTAGCAGGCCAGATATAGTTAGCGGCGAAAACGCAGAACTCCTTTACCGGCAGCCCGTCGAAAACAGTTTCAATGTCCTCCGGGTAGACGTTCTTTCCGCCTTCCGTGACGATCATGTTCTTCTTGCGGCCAAAGAGTTGCAAGTGGCCGCCCTTGTCGAACCGCCCTAGATCGCCGGTCCGCAGCCAGCCGTCCACGATGGTTTCGGCGGTCAGCTCCGGGTCGTCGAGGTAATGCGACATTACCGTGCTGCAACGCGCCACGACTTCGCCGATGCCGTCGGGATCCGGATTGAAGATACGCAACTCAACGCCGGGAAGCGGCTTGCCAACCGTATCCGCGCGGAAAGGTTTAAGGTCGTTCAATGTCAGCGCGGTACAGGCTTCGGTCAAGCCGTAGCCGTTGACCACAGGGATTCCCAGGTCATAGAAGAACTGTGCAGTGGAGGGCTCCAGGAAGGCACCGCCGGTAATCATGGCGAGTAACTCCCCGCCAAATGCGGCGTGCACCTGACTGAGCAGCTTGCGGCTCAGGGCAACCTTGGGACGATTGCGGGTCAGCAGCCGGTTAAGGGAAATCAGGCGATCGAGCAAAAAGCGCTTTGCCGCCGGCAGCTCATCGAACTTAGCCTTAAGCCCACGCTCCAGGTTCTTAATGACCATCGGAACCAGGCTGACATAGGTGATTTCGTAACGGGGAAATGCATCGCGCACGAACTCCGGGCGAAGCGTGCGCAAGTGCACGACACAAGCTCCGCACACGAACGGCCCGATGAAGCCCACCATAAAATCGATAGCGTGGTTGGTGGGAAGAATGCTGAGGTAGCGCACGCCGGGCCAGAACGGATACCAGGCAGTCAGCGATTTGCACTGCTCCAGATAATTGTCGTGGGTGAGCACGCAGCCTTTCGCACGTCCTCCCGTGCCGGAGGAATAGACGATGCAGGCGGTATCTTCCCGCTGGCGCAGCACGAATGCTGGACCGCCCCTGCGGCGGAAATCCTCCCAACGAAACGCACCCGCCAGATCGGCTCCCAGCGGCGCTTCCGTCACCAGCACAGTCTGCAGTTTGTGGCTCTTGAATTCGGGTTGCTGAGTGATCGCGCGCCACAGGTAATACTCCACAATCAGAAACTTGGCCTTGCAATGAGCGAGCAACTGTAGCTGTTCGGCAGCGCTCAGCTTGTAGTCCAGTGGAACCAGTACGCCTCCGCAGAAAAAAATGGCGTAAGCGGAGATGAGCCATTTGGACTGGTTGGTCATGATGATCGCGGCGCAGTCGTCCGCTTGAAACTCAACATCCTGGAGGGCGCGCGCCAGAGGCAGCGCCATGGCCTTGAAGTCGGAATAGGTAAGCCGCATCTTTTCTCGGTCGCGGTCCGATTCAATCAGGCAGACTTCATTGGGCCAGCGGTCAAGAGCGTCGCGCAGCGCGGCGCCCAGACAACTGTATTGGTCGAGATTGAGCATCAAAGCCTTATTTCACCACGGAGGCACCGAGGCGCGGAGATTTCGTTGTTGATTACCCCGATGCCGGACACGCAGGCGGAGCCTGTTTGAGTCTGTGGTTCTGCCCCCTGATTTTCCGTGACTCCGTGTCTCCGTGGTAGATTTCGCTTTCAGAGTCGAGCCTGAATTCTACTCGCCAGCGTACGGAAATCTGAGACGCCCTGCAACTCATAATCCGGCAGTTCGATATGAAAGTGGTTCTCCAGCCGCGTGAGCAGGTCCAGCGCTTGCAGGCTGTTGATGCCCAGGGTCTTGAAAAAGTCGTCGTCGGGGCTGAGTTTTTCGCGCGGAACTTTGAAGTGGGCGGCGGCCAGGGTGAGGATTTCGTCGAGTGTTTGATCAGGTTGCATGGGTTTCCTTTTCCAGCCTACGGCAAGTACGGCTGGGCGTCGGTGCTCTCCACGAACTTTTTCAAACCGGACGCGACCGCAGGCCGCGAAAAAAGCTCGCAGAAAATATCGATTTCGTGCCGCAGTTCTTCATATGGAATTGGCTTGACAAACTTCTTCGCGGCGGCCGATGTGTCCCGATCGAATTTCCCCAACTGCGCAGCCGTTGAACGAGCCACGCGCAAAGCCTCACCTTCGGCAACAACTTGGCTGACCAATCCAACCTGCTGCGCTTTGGCGGCATTGAAACTGCGGCCGGTGAGCAAAAGGTCGCGCACCACCGCATTGCCCAGATCGCGTTTCAGGCGCGGGATTCCGCCAAATCCGGGCACAAGCCCCAGGCGCAGTTCGGGGAAGCAGAAGCGCGCCATTTTGTCGGCAATCATCAAGTCGCAAACCAGCGCCAGCTCAAAACCCCCGCCAAAAACAACGCCATGTACTGCAGCGATAGTGGTCAATGGTGAAGCATCGATCCGGTTCATGACGCGGTGAATGCGCTCCAGAAACTCCCGCACGCCGCGCAGAGCCGCGTCTTTCTCCACGGCCTGCGAGCGTTGGTGGAGTTCGCGCAGATCGGCTCCAGCGCAGAAACCAGCTTTCTGCCCGCTGTGAATGATCAGGGCGTGGGAATCGTGCTCCAAACTGCCCAAGGCGTCGGCAAATTGTTCGAGTTCGTCGAGCGTGGACGAACCAATCTCATTGCACGGCTCCCGATGAAGAGCCAGCTCGATAATGCCGTCTTGTTGCGCCCACGAAATTGTTTGCCCTGTACGCATAAGACACTCACCACCAAAAACACGAAGTCCCGCGAAGGCCGGCGTTACACTGCTTGCTTCGCTTGGTACAAATCTTCAATTTCGTTCTTCAGCCGGGCTGCAATTGCATCGCGCTTCAGCTTGCCATTGGCAGTCAGCAATCCGTTCTCAATTGAAAATGCCTCGGCCTGGATATGGAACGCGCGAATCTGCTTGTAATGCGGAAGACTCGCATTGACGGCGTCAATCGCGCGCTGCACTTTCTCTAGTGTCAGGCTGCCGGTGACGATAGCGGAAAGATAGCTGCGCCCGTTTCCCACCAGCACGACTTGCTGCGCCTCCGGCAAGCGGTTCAGCAGTTCGTCTTCAATCGGTTCTGGAGCAATGTTGTGGCCGGAATTCAGAATGACCAGGTTCTTGATCCGGCCTACGATTTTCCAGTTCCCCGCCGCATTCACCTCGCCCTGATCTCCGGTGTGAAACCAGCCGTCTCGCAAGGCTTTGGCGGTTTCCTGCGGACGGTCCCAGTATCCCGCAAAAATATTCGGACCGCGTACCAGGATCTCGTCCTGTCCCCCCAGCTTCATCTCGACCCCGCGCATCGCCGGCCCCACGCGGCCCGGCTCGACCCCGCGCGGATCATCGGCCGTGCAAATCGCCGTGGTTTCCGTCAGCCCGTATACCTGCAACACCGGGATACCGAGCATCATGAAATAGAGCTGCGTTTCGAGGTTGAGTGGCGCAGAGCCGCAAATCAGCGCCTTCAGGTTCGCGCCGATCATCTTCTTGCGGATCGAGGGGAAAATCAGCAGATTGGCCAGCTTCAGCCAAATCGAATCTGTCAGAGTCGCGTTGCGCTCGTATCTCCGCATCCATGCTGCCTTGGCGTGGCTATACACTGCGAGTGGGAAACCACCGGTTTTCCAAAGCTGCTCGTCCACCGCCCGGCGCACGCGTTCGAGCAATGCAGGGACATTCACAAAGTAATCGGGAGCGACCGCACGGAGTTCAGCGGCGAGCTTGCTAAGGTCTGTGTTCATGCTGACACGGCTGCGGCGCAGCAGGCTGGTCAGCATGGTGATCCACGCGGCCGCAAAGCACAGCGGCGCCCACTGGTACACGCGATCCTGGCCTGGCCGGTAGTTCATCAGGAGGTCGAGTCGTTCCGAGGTGCATCCCAGCATATGCGCGACATTCCCTGCCGTAAGGATTACACCCTTGGCTTCGCCAGACGTTCCGGAAGTGTACAGAATTGCTACTGCATCAGAGTCTGCGACTGACGGAGGCGCCATGTCCGTCGGGACAGCGGCAGAGAAGATCTCTTCGAAAAGCGGCTGAGGCGGTGAGTCAGGCCAACACTGACGGATCGCATCACGCATTGCCGCATCGCCGCAGCAAATCAATCTGGGTGAACAATCTTTCATCATCGCCACCAGTTCGGCAGGGGCCTGGCGCGAATACAGCGGGACGACGATCAGGCCTTCAGCGATGATGGCGAGGTCCATAGCGACCCAGCGAATTCCGTTGTGGGCCAGCAGGGCGCAGCGGTCGCCTTTCTTCAGGCCCTTTGCGGCGAGAAAAGCACGAGCCTGGGCAATCAGGCTGAGCAGTTCGCGTCCGGAAGCTGTTAGGGATTGGGGAGTACGGAGCTCTTCAAGGAGCGTCACGTCTCCAGCGGCTTCGAGTTGCGCGAAAATGTCTTGCGGAAAGCTCATGCGATCAACAAATTCAACCCCCGGTCCCTATCCTGCGCAGCGCGCTTGATTACTGCACGAACGGGGACAGCCGCACCTACAGTGAAAACATGATCAATCGTAAGCTTCGATCAGGCTGTGCAGGCCGCGGCTCATGGGCGGCAAATATTCCTGCCAACTCCATTCAGCGCTGCGCGTGGGAAAATCAGGATAGCGCCTTTGTACTTCCTCCTCGAAGGTCACCCCCATGCGCGCCATGACCTTCAAATTGCGCACCACTGTGCGCGCGATTCCATCGCCGATGCGTTCGCCATCGGTAGCCAGCTTTTCAAGGGCGGCCAGCAATTTCGGCTCAAGGTCAGCATCGTCCACGTTCATCAGCAGATCCTGGTGGCCGCGCTCACGCATCAGATTGCGGATGCGCTCGTCCATGGTGATCCCCGCAGACGGCACCAGTCCCGGCATGGACGTGACGATGCCGTGGTAGCGCGAAGAGGCCATCATGTGGCAGCAGCGCAGAATGCTAACCAGTTCGTACATGTTGTAGTCGTCGGAGGAGAGAACGGGCACGCCGCCGAGCTTTTCGGAGATCTTCCGCGCCGGGCGAGCGTCCAGCCGCTCGGTCGCCACCAGGATGACGAAGATCTTTCTCCGCTTGCGGAACGCATCCACGGCATTCACGATGGAAGTCAGATAATGTTGGTATGCCCGGTCAGCGGCCGGACCGGAATTATGGAAATATACGGTGCGATAGTGGCTGTCCTTGTAGGCACCAGTCAGACTGTGCAAAGCAAACTTGGCCACAGAAGCCTTAACCGGCCACTCGAAGGGATTGATGGGGCAGACCGCCAGGACCGGAGTGTTCCCATCCCACCCTACGGCATGCAACGCTCTCTGGCCGTATTCGGCAGACAGCGGCTCAAACGTCCATGCAGTGTCGGTACCTAGTTCCGTAGGCACTCCCAGCTCACGCAGCACGGTGCGCGATTCTTCGTTGCGGGTGATCACCAGCGAGTTCTTGCAGAAGCGAGCGCACATTTTCGCAATCAGCGGGTCCATGTGCCCGGCCTCGGCGCCATACCCTACCGAAAGCTTGTTCTGGGCCGCGGCGATTCCCAGCGAACCGATCATCATGGTGGTCAGCGCGTTGGCGAATTTGCTCTTGAACATTGAGCCTTCGCAAGCCACCACGCCATGATGTTTCGGCACTTCTTCGGACAAAAACGGCGGGAAGATGTCCGGCAGATGCACCTGCTGGGTGCCGGCAAAGTAGCCCGCCGAGCGCTGGAAATTCTGCGACATCACGCTGAAGGCGACCTTTTCCGCGCCCAGGATGTGGCGCAACTGGCGCAGCATTTCCTCCACGCGCACGTCCGATCCCATGTTGCGCGTGCCGTTATAGCCGGCAAACAGCAGCTTCAGTTTGTCGCCGGGCTGCCACGGTTTACCGTCGCCCATCATCCAGGTCAGCTTGGCTTTTTCAATCGATGCACTCACCCATGTTTCAAGCACAAAGTCCATCATGCGGCAGAACCTCCGGCCTGCGCGGGCCAGTCCTGATAGCGGTACGTGAAGTTGTTTTCCCGGCTGAATTTTAGCAGGGGATAGCTGTACTGGGAGAACGGCACCGGCTTGCGGCCGAGTTCCGAAGTGACGCGCGTGTTGTCAAACACCGTATTCCACACCAGGTACGGCATAAATACTTTCATCAGCGCAGCGCCACGGGAGATGGAGCCTTTGAAATTGGCAAGCCCATTCACCGCCGCGGCAAACGGCCTTTCCAGCGCCGGAATGAAGATCGGGCGCCGCTTCTGGCGGGCTGCGGCCAGAGCATCCGTCAACTGGCGAAACGTCTGCGACCGACGGCCGGATGAAAGGTGATACGTGCTGTATAGCGGCTTTTCTTTCTGGTGCAGCGTGGCCACGGCATCTGCCACGAAATCAACGTTCACAATATCGATCCAATCATTCGAGCGGAAAGGCAACGCGGGCAATCCCGCGAGAAAGACGAAGGCCTTCACCATGTCGAACTGGGTGGTCTGGCCGCGACGGCTGTCGCCCAGCACGATGCTGGGGCGGAAAATCGTGATGGGCACTTCGGGAAGAAGCTGGCGAATCATATGCTCGCAGAACTTCTTGGTGCGGGCGTAGGGATCATAGTCGGAGCGGTCCCAATCGATCGATTCGTCTTCCGTCACGATCTCATTCTGCCGCTTCCCGGCAACTGCTACGGTGCTAACGTGGCTGAAGCGGCGCAAGCCGTGGTAGTACTGCACCCGCATGGCAAGCTGCACGACTTCCAGCGTGCCGCGCAAATTCACGTTCAGGCAACTCTTCTCCGACTTGCGGTTCAACGAAGCGGCGCAGTGGATCACTGAATCGGTAGTGTGAATCAGGCGGTCGTAATGATCGCGCTCCAGACCGAACTGCGCGCCGGTCAGGTCGCCGCAAAAGATCCGCACGCGAGTCTGCAAATATTCATAGAAGCGCGGGAAGTCCATGTGTAACTGCAGCGCGCGCCACAAGCGCTCTTCGGCCTGTCGCGGATCGCGGGCGCGCACCAGCAAATTTAAGGTCGCTTCGTGCTGCTCTAAGAGATTGGCGGCGATGTGAGCGCCGATGTATCCGGTCGCGCCGGTCAGGAATATCGCCACGTTGCTCCGTTGGTGCCGGTTCGAATCGGCTCGCCGCCCGCCGGTGTTTCCGCCGTTTGAACACTGCGTGGAGGACGCGCCTCGAGCGGACGGCCTTCGATCAGAGGATACGTCCAGCGGCGCAGGGCGGGAATGTGGATGTTGATCCAGTAGTCCCACCAGTCGATGCTGCGCGTGTCATAACCAAAGGCAGCGCGTTCCTCCGCAACCAGCACGCATGCCAGTTTTTCGATGTTGTCGGCCACAAAATCATGCTCGTTGAGCAGAATGAACGGCTCAAAAAGCTCAATCAGTTTTTCCACCTTCTCCAGATTGCGCTCCGCGCGGGCCAATGGCGGCCTTTTCAACGGCAACGGCGACACAATCCGCTGTATCGACTTGATAATCGCCTTTTGGGCCGGGGCAGACATGCGCCGATAGCGGCGCTTGGATACCGGGATGGCATCCAGCCGCAGACGCAGCCAGTATTCCAGCCCCTCCTGTGCGCGGTAATGCTTACGGTGCGCCAGCGACGTGAGTTCGATCGACCGCCCCATATCGCAGGGATTAGTCACCGATGTGGCAAGGTGGTAAACCCGTTCGTGACGGTTCTCAATGATCGCGGCAGCAATCAGCGTCATGCCCTGGCAAACGGCGTCGACCGGAATCACATCCAGGCGCTTGCGTTCGTTCGACGGCAATTGGCGGAAAGACGTCCCCAACAAATAAGAAAGCGAAGCCGAAGTGTTGATGCCTTCGTTCCAGCCGCGAAAAGGCTTGGTCACCGAAGTTTCGACGATCGCCGGGCGCACAACCGCTATGCGCAGGCCTTCCCCGTATTTGACCAGCAGCGACTCCGCCAAGCTCTTGGTCAGAGTGTAGGTGTTCGGCCAACCCAGCTCGCGAGCGCGGTTCATGCCGGCTTCGGTCAGATAATCACGCAGCCAGCGAACGCGGTTCTTGCGGACTTGGTTTTCCAGCGCGGCGCCCTGCAGGTCCTTGGCTGCGTGTTCCTTTTGCAGAGCCTGGGCGCGGAGTTCCCCGGTCACCTCGGCGCTCTCCGCCTTCGCCTCGGCGCGCCCGGCAAGATCGTGCAACGACCGCCATTCTTTCTCGGCATCGAAAGCAGGCACTTGGGCGGGGGTGTAATTCGGACGCAGCTTCTCGCTGACGCGCCCGTCGCGCCGCCCAGCTACGTAGCAGGTAGAAAGATGCAGCAGACCGGCATGGCTGCAGGTGCGCACAAAGTCCAGAATGTTGACTGCGGCATCCACGTTAGAAGCCAGCGCATCCCGCAGATCGGGATTGAAATCCGTCAGCCCGGAACTATTCACGACCAAGTCCAGCTTCTGCCGCAAAAGCCCGGCCGTTTCCTCGACAATTCCTAAGCCCGGCTGCGAAACATCGCCTTCAATCACCTCCACGCGGTCAGCAATGAACCGCGCCAGGCCGCTGCCATAGCGGTCGTAGAGCGGGTCAAACACCGGGGAGTCATCCAGCAACTTCTCAAAGCGGCGCGGCGCTGAATTGGACTTTTGCCTTCGTACCAGCAAGTAGATTTTGCCGATTTCCGGCAGGTCCATCAGGGTGTCGGCCAGCCAGATTTTTCCGATGAAGCCGGTCACGCCGATCAGCATGACGTGCCTGCCACGGAGCGCAGCACGTACGGAGAGCGGCGCTGCTTGAGGCGCATGGCCGAAATGAACCACCGGGCGGCGAGGCACGTGAACCTGCCGCTCCGCTGGAACTATGGCTGCTTCCAGCGCTTCTACGCTCGGCAGGTCGAGATCGCGAATCAAGCGCTCAGCGGACTGCCTGCCATCAGTGCCCCTCTCCCGGATGCGGGCAAAAAGACCGCGTGACCGTATGACCGGGCCCAACAGCCTGCCGGTGGCAATCCCGTCGCGGAATTCCAGCCGGTTGGCCACAATCCACTTCACGCCCAAACGGCGCGCCAGACCGCGCATTACGTGATCGAGCCCCTGGCTGACCAAGACCACTTCCGCGCCCGAGCGCACCAGTTTCTTGATCTGCCGCGCACTTTCTTGCCGCAGCGTAGGCTTCAGTTCGTAGTGGAAATACTCATCGCCCAGCAGATCCAGCCGGTCGCGGCTGACCCCGCGCAGCACGGTATGCACGACTCGGGTAGCAAATTTGCGGTGCAGGGCGTACAAAAACGGCCGCAGGACCGCCATCAGCAGGACCAGCCCGCGCCGCAGCCAGCGCTCGTTGAAGGTCTGCGCGTTCCAGGTAAAGAAGGCGATCGGGCGGACGGTGGTCAGTTCGAGAAGACTGCCTTCCACCCGCCAGTAAACGCGATGGCCGGCGCTGCGAGTACCAGAATTTTGCTCCGGCAAGCTCAAATCGTCTTTGCTCCCTGGGACGTAGGTATCCTAGCCTTCTCCCGAGGATGAAGGGAAGACTATATTGTAAACAATTGCGGGCCAAGGGCGAAGCGGCAGCGTTTCGCGGGTAGTGTCCTAAATCGGTTTTCCACAGTTCTGCTACGTGCATTCTGTATAGGCTGGTGGCGCAGTCAATTCAAAATAGAATCCGGTGGGGCCGGGACCAAAGCCAGCTTGCACGGAATAAAAATAGCAGAACGCACTGCGCCTCTTGGTGTCACTGAAGTCCAGATAATCAATAAACCCGTGAACGTAAAGGAATGTCCGCCCCCGGCTGCACCCGAACAAACTCCTGCCCCGTTACTGGGAGCGCTATCGGCTTAATGGGGACGCTAGGTGGCAAGACTACGTCGACGGACAAATTAGCGCCCTGCCCGATTGGATACTCAGGGACGGGCGGCAATCTTTGGCCATCCGGAACCAGTTGCGCTACAGCAACGATCTTTCCTATACGGGCAGGGGTCTTCCCGTAGTTCCTGATTGTTGGCCGGATCCAGAGGAATTGAGCTTGGCCGGATCGGGGCGGAAGTCAGGAATCTCCCCAGTGTCGGCAAGTATCCAGGCCCGTTCGGAATTACGAAAGAACAAAGTTTGGCGGCGTATGAGCCACCACTGCAGCGCCATCACAACGAGCTGCAGAAAACCCACGCCGACCAGCATCCCCGTAAAAGTCTTAATCCTCCCCTGTATTCGTGTGTCGTGGTCGGATTGGCGTTCGTTTTCTTGGGGATGTGGAGTAGCACTTTGCTCGTCATAAATGAACGTCTGATTTGGTAGCGGCGCTCGGTCAGTGGCCGTCTGATTATCGTTTTTGGCTTCGTCGGCTTGCTCACCGACCTTGGAGCTTCTGCCCTTGGGGATCCCCTTGCCCTCTGGCGCTTTCGCTGGCTGCTGGGCGAGGATGATAAATGTTATAAGAATCAGCGACTTCATAGCGGGGCTTGGCACAGGCTTTCTTTCTGATCTTACCCAGAGGGTGCCCTGCTCCCGTCTCTCCGCTCTTCGGGACAGACAAAACGGTGATTTCAATTCTGAAGTGACCAGGACTTCGGAAAAGGGCGCGAAAGGCTGTGCCACCCACCGCCCGCCCTCAGGTCCCAAGACGCTGGAAGACAGGCCTTCCGAAGCCTAGCCGACGTCCGCCTCCTTTTGCAGCACAGCCAGCGCCTCTTCCAGGCTTCGGTACTCCCCCTTGCGGCCGCTGACGCTGAAGATCGGTCCCACCTTAAAGACGTGCACCTCGCGGTCCAGGGGCTCGACCATCCACTTGTTCTCCAAAGCCTTAGTCCGCAGCGCCTGGCCACCGGGCGCCGTAAGCCACCCGACCGGCCTAGCTTTCAACCTGACCGACATATGTGGACCTCACTCGATCCTCGCTTTGATCTATGTTCTGGCACTTCATTTTGTGGGATCAGGTTCCGAGCACCGCTTCTTGGCCTTTTCGAGATCGTCGTGCGTGTAATGTGGATCGAGAATCAACACGCGGCCGCCCTTGGCGCGAATCTTGTCAACATCTTTAGTCTTTGATCTCACTTCGAAACGCGATCCCCGGCGGATACTCCCCAGCAAGATAAAGCATCGCGTGGCGCTGTTGCCGCCCCGCTTGACTCCACGTGGCTATACCCTGCGGCGGCTCGGCGGGCGCCAAGATGACGCAAGGGGACTCCGCGGCGCGAGGGAGATCGACGAAAGCAGCAGGACAATGAAGAACCTCATAGCGGCTCCAATATTACTCCCAAACTGGGGACTGGTCCGGCTTTTCTTTCTGATCTCAACTCCGAAGGAGCCCCCTTGTCCCTCCGGTCTCGGGAGAGGCATGGCTGCCCCCGCAATAAAACGGACCGCCTCGCGGCGGCCCTTGATCTCTCTGCCTATCATCTTGCTGCCGAGCTTCGCTCGGCTTGCACGCGCGGGGACGAGCGCGCCTACATCGTCAGCTCAATCCCCGGCGACTGGCTCCTCAACTTCCACTTCCGGTTGCGGCGCGTGAACGCCATTGCCGTTGCCATTCGGCTTGGTCAGCGCACCCAACGGAATGAAGCCGTTTTCCGACTGCGCCGGCTTTTCCTTGAGCACAACTTCGCGGTATAGCGCAGCCATACAGGCGTTGTAAGCGGCATCGTCTTTTTGCGGACCGCGCGCCTCGCCCTTTGGTGCCGGCCCCTGCGCCTGGGCAGCATGCAGCTTGGCATCGCGCGCCCGGATCTTCTCTTCGCGCGCAGTTTTGGCAATGCCCAGCCGGTCCAGATCGTGCTGCTCTTCGGTGGTGACGATGTTGTCCCGCAGATAGAGCGAGTGCTCCGTAGTGGGCAGCTTGACGCTCTTGCCGCCGGCGAAGATCTCATGCTTCCCATGCTCCTCGTACCATTTAGTGAGCGTGGCGGTCATGTGCATCTTTTCGATGATGTTGCGCCAGCCCACGCCGGTGTTGTAGGCGCAGAAGGAAATCTCACCTTCCTGCGTGGCATAAGGAATGATGCACTGCTCGGTGCGGCGGAAGTCGTAGTTGAAAAGATCCTGGAACCACATGCCGGCGATGAAGAGGAAATTCCAGCGGTCCTGACGCCGCTTCATCACGTCATCGATGGTGCGGTCCGCGCCGACTTTGCCGTAATTGCGTCCGGTGATGTTGTAATTCTTGTCGAACTTCTGCAACAGGTCCATCAACTTGAAATGCGTCGGCGACTTAAAGGGATCGTAGTTCTTCATCAGCAGCAGCGCCATGCCAAGGCCGGTAAGGAACTTGCCGCGAGCGCCGTCGTTGACAGCGGCGATGTCTTTGCCAAGCTGATCGCCGTGCAGGAACGCGGTGACCGGAACACACTCCTTGGTTTCTTTGTCAATCATGACCGCCATACCAGTACCACAGTTGGGATGGCATCCGCAGGAGAGCTGGCCCCAATTGTTGTTGGCGTCGTTGACGTGCAGCAGGTCGGCCCAATCGGAGAAGGTTTCCATGAACGAAATCGGGAACCAGTCGCGGGCAGGTTCGCCCAGGCCAGTCTGGTTCTTCACATCGTGCGCCAGGTGGGCCAGCGTGTAGCGCTGCGCCTGGCGACGTTCATCGGTGATGGCCTCGTCGCGGCCAGTAAATGACACCGGCTGGAACGACAGGAAACCGATCTTCTTCGGATTATCGAGCGCGAACTGGATGATGCGCCCGACCTGCTCGTTGTTGATGCCGTTGATAATCGTGATCACCGGAACGATTTCGACGCCAGCCTTGTGCAGGTTGTCGATGGCCTTCAGCTTCACGTCGAACAGGTTACCGACCTTGCGGTGCGCGTTGGCGGCGTTGCCGATGCCGTCGAACTGCAGATAGGCGTAGCGCAGGCCAGCTTCTGCGGCTTGCTGGGCAAACTCGAAGCTCTTGGCAAATTCGATCCCGTTGGTTGCAGCCTGCACGCTGTTGAAACCAACTTTGCGCGCATAGCGGATGGCATCCAAAAAGTAGGGCGACAAAGTGGGCTCGCCGCCGGAGAACTGCACCGACATCTGCCGCCTCGGCTTGATGGTGGTGGCGTTGTCGAGCATGGTCTTGATGTCTTCCCAGCTCAACTCGTGCACGAAGCCGACCTGGTTCGCGTCCATGAAGCAGGGGTCGCACATCATGTTGCAGCGATTGGTCATGTCGATGGTCAGGACCGCGCCACGTCCATACTTCACGGTGCTCGATCCATGATTGTGCAGCTTCGCGTCGTTGTGGGCGAGAATGTCGCGACCGGGGAAAACTTCTTCCAGGTGGCGCGAGAACTCAACGTCAGTCGACATGACATCTTCGAAATGGCCGTGCTTGGGGCAGTCTTTGACCATCAGGATCTTACCGTCGCGCTCAATGATCTGGGCCTTGACCTCGCCGACTTTCTCGCTGAGCAGAATCTCTTGTGGCAGATGGCCATCGAGAATCTGCTGGCGAATCTCGGGTACGCAGCGCGGACACAGCGAGTCGGTCGTGCGCGGCCAACCCAACGGCGGCTTCGACTTCTCGTAGGACTTCAGCAGAGGCTTTTCCGACCACTTCGGCGTGGGAGACGGATTGGGCTTGATCCGGTTAAGGCGTGAATACACGGCCCAGGCGCCGGCGGCGGCCACGGTTACAGCTTTCTCCACATACTTTACTGGCTTATGCATGTCGTCTCGCTTTCCAACTCCTGGCAATGCTGCGGCAGCATCCATCTGCCGCGCGCGGTTGAACCTGAAAGTAGCCTGTCCAAAATCCTGATTCCGGAAGCGGTCTTCTCTGTAGACCCCTCCCTATTCTCTGATGGCCTTATGTTATTGAATCGACAAAGGCAGGGCACGCAGAACCCAACGAATTGCAAGAAAGCGGGGTTTAACTGCGTGAGAGCACATTGGACGGGCGTAAGTAGTTGAAAGCGAAAGAGGTAAGTTGGCAAGAGGCAGCTGCACCGAGGCCAGTCGCCAGCGGCTGGAGCGTCAGTTCTCCGGCAGTGGGTAAAGCTGAAGTTCGGGCATGGGGAAGTCTTTGCGGTTGTCGGTAACGAGCACACAGCCGTGTTCCAGGGCCACGGCGGCAACCAGGGTATCCGCTAGCGTGAGGGCGCGCCCTTTGCCGGCCCAGTCGCGCTTCAGTCGTCCGGCCAATTGGCCCGATGCGCGGGTAACACCGTAACACTCGAGCGCGCCCAGAAAAAGCTCCGTGCTCGCCTCTTCTTGCAGACGCATCCCAGCGTGGATTTCGGCGACATTCATCGCAGAGGTGCCCAGCGTGTGGCCGGCGTGAACCAGTTCTGCCAGCCACTCGCGACGGCGGCGGTGCAAGCGGAGCGCGTCGATCAAAACGGTGGTGTCGAGAAGGAGGCGCACTAGCAGGCTCGGGAAGGCTTCTTGGCCTTTGACTTCACGCGCGACCGGCTGGCGCGACCCGAGCCGCTGCGAGACTCACTCTCCCGGCGCAGTTGCCGCACCCAAGTATCGGCTCCCGCTGCCAGTTCGGGATGATCTTTGTCTTTCCACGCGGGCTCTTTGCCCTCGAGAAAGCTGAGCAGCCTGCGACGGCGGACCTCCTGGCGGGCGGTCTCGACCAGGAACGCGCTGCGCCCACGCTGGCCGACGATGGCGTCAATTTCGCGGAGCAGGTCTTCGGGTAATAGGATATGTGCGCGATGTGTGGGCATAGATTATGTGTATAAATAGTGTGCCATAGCTAGGGTGTGCTTGACAAGCAGAAAGACTGCGCTTTTGGCATTGCCTTACCCGGCAATCCGCAGCACGCCGGCCCCGCGAATCTCACTCTTCTTCAAGGCCAGCAGCGCCTGGTTGGCGTTTTCGAGGTCAAAGACCTGAACTTCTGATTGCAGCGGAATTTCGGCAGCCAGTTCCAGAAACTCGCGCGCATCCTGGCGTGTGCTGTTCGCTACGCTGCGGATGATGCGTTCGTGATAGAGCAAAGAGTAATCGAGCTGAGGAATCGCGCTCATGGTAATTCCGGCCAGGGCCAATGTGCCGCCTTTGCGGAGAACCCGTAGTGCATGTGGCACGAGCGATCCAGCAGGCGCAAAGATGATGACGGCATCCAGATGGGCCGAGGGAGTGTCCTCGGCCGCGCCAACCCAAGCCGCACCCAGCTTCGTGGCCAGATCGCGATGAGTTTGGGCCCGGGTAAACACGTAAACCTGGCAGCCCAGATATTTCGCGAACTGAAGCACCAGATGCGCCGACGCGCCAAAACCATACAGTCCGAGCCGGTCGCCTTTGCGCGCGCCGCTCAGCCGGAAGGAGCGGTAGCCGATGATACCCGCGCACAGAAGCGGCGCAGCACTTTCATCAGCGAACACTGGCGGAATTTGGTACGCGTAATCTTCTGACACAATCGTTGCGTCGGCGTATCCTCCGTTGACGTGCAAGCCGGTGAATCGGGCGAATTCGCAGAGGTTTTCCAGGCCCGAAAGACAGAACTTGCAACTGCCGCAGGTTGAGTGCAGCCACGGAATCCCCACACGGTCTCCGGTTCTGAACCTGCTTGCACCCTCTCCGAGTACATCGACCACACCGACAATCTGGTGGCCGGGAACCAGCGGCAACCGGGGCAGGTGTAGGTCGCCTTCAACCGTGTGCAAATCGGTGTGACACAGCCCACAGCAGCCAATGCGAACGCGGACCTGGCGTGGACCAGGATCCGGCGCGGGAAGTTCTTTTAAAACAAGCGGAGAATTCTCGGCCAGTCCCGGACGCTCAAGCACCATGGCGCGCATGGCGTAATTCTAGCCGTTGCCATTCGCTTGCGCCTATGACATTCCTCCCGCCTGGTTTGCACGAGTTTCAGAGGTATCGGCCGGGCCGTGCGTGGGTTGGGAAAGAAGGCAGAAACAACCAGCTTGGCTATACTCCCCAGCGTAAACCGTGCGGCAAGAAATCGAGCAGCGCGACGTTCCCGCCCACGCGGGAACGTCGCACTCCCACCAACCTAAACGCCATCTGCCAGCATGCTCTCCCGGGCTATGCCTGAGAGCCTACTTGCCGGAAAATCCGTTGACAACGCCTACGCCGGTGCAGAAATCCCAACCAGTGGTTGCGCTGTGCGTTCCGCAACTGCCGGAGGTGATGTCCGTAAATTCAGAGGTATTGGTGTAGTCGTTGTAAATTTCCGTGTCTTCCGCGTTGCTGCTGCCGTTGAAGGTTCCGGCATTGTTGATGATGCCGGCCAGCGATGGCGAAGCCACGCTGGTGCCGTACACTTGCAGCCAGCCGCCATAGCAATTTGAGTTGTACACGGCCACCGGCGAGTTGCCGCTGGCGTCAAAAGAAAGATCGGGCGTCCCGCGGTGGCTGCCCACGATACCCGAGATGCCGTTCTGGAACGATGGCCGCGGCTCGTAGGCGCTATCGCCGCCTCCACCGTCGCTCCACGCGGTCTGGTTGGTGTAGTTGCCGCCGCTGCGATTGACCTGCGTGCCGCCGGCTGAGACAACGTTCACCGACGCGCTAGGATAAATCACCCCCGGCGAATCCCCGGACGACGCGAAGTACACCACGCCGGATTGGGTAAAGTAATGATCCGAGCCGGTCTCGCTGCTGCTTTCGCCTCCGCCCCAGCTCATCGAAATCTCACCCTTGCCGCCGTGAGCTGAAATGTAGGAATTAGCCGCGCTCACCGCCGAATACAATGCGCTGTTGGAATTCGACGACGCTTCCATCAGCACGATCTGCGCACCCGGCGCCATGGCATGCGCCCACTCGATGTCCAGTGATTCTTCCAATTGCCACCCAGAGCGGCAGCCATTCGTCGGTTTACGGCCGCTGGCGTATACGGTCGTGAAGTTTGCCGCGGCCAAGCCAAATTCGTTCGAGAATGTGGTCAGGTCGGCAGCCGCGCTGGGATAGTCATAGGCGTCCACTATCACGATGACGCCGCTGCCGCCCGTCGGAACCTCGGTCGTGGTGGCGATCGGGCAGCCGCTCACCGGGTTGGGCACCAAGCCGTAAACGCAGCCCAGTGAGGCTGGCGTTTCACCGCCGGGATTGGCTTGCGGTATCACCACCCCACTGGGTGCATAGATCAAATAGTTGGTGTGCATGCGAACGCCCACATCTTGCGGCCTCCCCAGGCTCGAATCTGGAACGATGCCGTTACCTCTCCGCACTTCCGCCGAAACCACACTGGCCACGGCCAAAACTGCTACTACGAAAATCATTTTGCGCATTTTCACCCTCCTCAGTTGGTTTTGGTACACCCCGAACCCAAGGGTCAATACAACAGACCCCTGCTTTTAGGAAGCGAGTATAGCCCAATCGGGCGATGAATTTAAACCGGAACTTTCTTTTTTCCGTATTTTGGAACAGGAGTGGGGGACAGCCGGGTAACTGGCGCAAATCTGCCGCCATCACCTCATTGGATCATGAGACTTGGCGGCGTGAATCGGGCGTTTAGGCGCCTTTTTTGCTCAAGAATCTGCGGGATCCCTGTAGTAGTTTCTGCTTTTCCGGGCTCACCTTCGGATAAACAAGATCCAGTTTCTGCAGGGTATCTACGATCGCTGCCGAGACGATCACGCGCGTGTACCACTTATTGTCCGCCGGCACCACATACCAGGGAGCGTGTTCGGTAGCCGTGTTGGCAATCATGTCCTGGTAGGCATCCATGTAGTCGTTCCAGAATTCGCGCTCGCGCACGTCCGAGTCGGAAAACTTCCAGTTTTTCTCCGGCTCGTCCAGCCGCGCCAGAAAGCGGCGCTTCTGCTCCTTGCGGGAGATATTCAGAAAGAACTTCCGGATGACGATGCCGTTACGCGTGAGATAACGCTCGTAGCCGTTGATGTCTTGGAAGCGTTCCTTCCACATGTTTTTCGTGACCAGAGCCGTTGGCATTTTCTCGTTCTGGAGCAGTTCGGGATGAACGCGCACCACCAACACTTCCTCGTAGTAAGACCGGTTGAAAATACCGATGCGGCCGCGTTGTGGAACGCGCTGCATGGTGCGCCAGAGGTAGTCGTGATCGAGTTCTTCCGAGGATGGAGTCTTGAACGAGTAAACCTGGCAACCTTGTGGATTCAGGCCCGACATTACGTGCTTGATGGTGCCGTCTTTGCCGGCCGCGTCCATGGCCTGGAAAATCAGCAGCACGCCCCAGCGATCTTGAGCGTAGAGCTTATCCTGCAGATCGGTCATGGCGGCGATGCCTTTCTGGAGAAGTTCCTCGCCAACTTTAGGCGAGGGCACTCCGCCAGTATCGGCCGGATCGAAATCCTTCAGGCGGAACTTCTTGCCGCTTTCAACGCGGTATGGCTTGGATAACTTGCCAGCGTAGCTCATGCGCGCCTCCGTTCTTCCGACGGCAGTCTACACCATTTGCAGGGTCGCGTCCTATTTCGCTAGGCCGCCTTTCTTGCCATGAACATCAACAGCGACCCGGCGCGGCGCAGGCGCTGGACACGGCGTGGCAACGGGCTTCCGAAGGAAAGAACTCTTTCTGTTACCAAGCCGCATTCGTTCAGCAAGCGGGCAAATTCGTCGACGCCATATTGATGGCGCGAATGGCGCACGAACGGCAGCCAGTCTCGTCCAACGCGCGCGCCGATGCGGTAGCAAGCGACCTGCGCCCTTCGAACTACGGAATCGCGGCTCGGCACAGACGCAAGCAACAGGCCTCCAGTTTTCAGGACCCGGGCAAACTCTTGCAGGCAGGCACTCGGATCTTCAACGTATTCGAGCACGCTTGAGCAAAGCACGCCGTTCATAGACGCGTCGTCTACCGGGAGACGAACAATGCTTTCCACTCGGGCGAATTTCAGTTTATCCGCGTGCGGCGACTTTTGCGCGAGGTGGGTAGCCACTTCAATCATCGAAGAAGCTGCATCCACACCGAGCACATGACAACCTCGGCCGGCGAGCCAACGAGAAAGTGTGCCGGTGCCGCAGCCGGCGTCCAACCAACGAGAGCCTGCCAAATCGAGACCGTGCAGGCACTCGGCCAGCACGATCTGACGGGCACGAAAAGAGCGCTTGCGGTAGCGCTGCTCCCAATCCGCTGCGAGTTCTGCGTGAAAGGCGACCGGTTCGAGTGACGCTTCAGTCTGTGGCATGGTCACATCCTGAACTCGCGACGCTCTTGTTCCAGTTCGTAGATCTTGGCTTTGATGTGAAAGAACTGGATGCCTTGAAAAAAGCAATAGATCAGCCCCGGCACGCCATCCAGGAATCCCATGCGGACGATGTATTTGTATAGAAAGAACAGCGCCGATGTTCCCGGCAGGCGGAAAAATTTCTTCCTGAGCCAGCGGCGGCGCTGGGCTTGGGTGCCGACCAGCGATGGCTGGATGTGATCGCCGGTATCGCCCTCCAGCCAGACGCGCGCCTCCCAGTTGGAATACTCGTTATGCTTCTCGATGTAGCGCGAGAGGGACTCGATGTTGTGGTGCAGCAGTGTATGTTTCAGCTTGCCGGTCCTGCCCTGGACAACGATGTGCTCGTGTACTTCCATATCGCACATGGAGGTGGTTTGATCGCGCAGGCGGCATTCGAAATTGCCGCGGCCGCGGCGAAAGAGCGAAAGCTTCGAAAAATTCGCGCCGCAATGACGCAGGCGGCGGCCCAGGAAATACATCTCAAGGCTGATGAAATAGCCGTCGATGAGCGGGTTTTGGATGGCCCGGCAAATTTCATCTTGCAGTTCCGGAGTGAGTGATTCGTCTGCATCCACCAGCAAGACCCAGTCATAGGCGAGCGGAAGAGTGTCCATGGCCCACTGACGTTTCTTGGGCCAGCCGCCGTGGTAATGAAACTGGACCACCTTAGCGCCGTGCGCACGGGCAATCTCGACGGTGTGGTCGGTGCTTCGCGAGTCGATGATGTACACCTCACCCGCTCCGCGCAGCGACTCCAGGCAGCGCGGCAGGTTGCGGGCCTCATTGCGTACTGGGACAATCACGCTCACCGGGCAAGTAACTACCCGGGCGACGGCGAGCGGGCCAGAGGATTGTCGTCTCTCCGTCTCCGCGAGTTGAGGGCTAGCCACTGCGCTCATGCCACACCCCGAGAAACGCAATGGCCATTACAGGCGCAGCTACATCCCATGCATGACATTGTCACGCGGAATGCATTGGCAGGATATTACTGAGCAGTTTCCGCTGGCACGAAAATAGTGTGCGACTCCGAGAGATTCCAAAGCGCGCCTTGCGCGTACCGTTCCAACAAGCAATCCGCAATGCGCTCGCCTGCCCTTCCGTCCCATAAATCCGGCTTGGCGCCGATTTTGCCCTGGCCAGCTAGAATCCGCCCGATTTCGGCGGCCAGCAAATCCATGTTTCGGCCGACGAGAGTGTTTGTGCCGCAGGTCACGGTAGCGGGTCTCTCGGTATTCTCGCGCACAGTAAGACAGGGAACGCCGAGGAACGTGGTTTCCTCCTGAATCCCGCCCGAGTCCGTGATTACGCAGGTTGCGCCGTGTTGCAGACCGAGAAATTCCAGATACGGCAGTGGTTCCAGCAACCGCAGCCTTCCCCGACACAGACAATTCAGTCCGAATTCATCCAGCCGCTGCCGAGTGCGAGGGTGCACCGGAAAGAGGATGTCCATCTCATCAGCAAACTCTGACAACGTCTGCAGAATTGATCGCAATATGTCCGGATTATCGACGTTGGATGGGCGGTGCAGCGTCAACAAGCCATAGCGCTTCGGCAGCCCTGCGGGAGCCATGTGAATGGCCAAAGGCAGCAGACGCACCAGGGTGTCGACCATGACGTTGCCCACGAAGGCGACCTTCTCGGGCGCAATGCCCTCGCAAGCCAGGTTCTGATTGCCGTCCAGAGACGGGGTCAGCAACAAGTCGGAGAGCCGATCGGTTACCAGCCGGTTGATCTCCTCGGGCATGGTGCGGTCAAAAGAGCGAAGCCCAGCCTCCACGTGCGCAACCGGCACATTGAGTTTGGCGCACACCATTGCCGCGGCGGCAGTGGAGTTTACGTCTCCGTACAACACAACGACATCGGGCTGGCACTGTTGCACGACGGGTTCAAGGCGGATCATGATCTCTGCGGTTTGCCGTGCATGCGAGCTGGCGCCTACAGAAAGGTTCACATTCGGAGCAGGAATTCCGAGCTGCTGAAAGAAAACGCCGGACATGTTGGCGTCATAATGCTGTCCGGTGTGAACCAAGGTCTGCGTCACCGACGGGCGCATGGCGAGCGCCCTCAGCACTGGCGCGACTTTCATGAAGTTTGGCCGGGCGCCAACTACGTGGAGGATGTGCGTGAGTTGGATCGAGTGCGTCATCTGGGTAAACGGTTGGAAAAGGACATGGAGTTGATGAAGTCCGCCGCGTCCACGATGACCGGTTGCCCTGACGCACGCGACTCCACCGCGCGCAGGGTCGCCAGCGTGACGGCAACGATGTCTTGTATCGGGATGGGAGGTTCGCCGCCGGTGCGAATCGCAGACGCAAACGCCTCCAGTTCAGCGCGATGACCTTTGTCCTGACGAAAGAACGAACGTATGACTTGCTTGCGGCCGTGACGCGCAAGTTCGAGGCGGCGAAAATCTTCCAGCACAGCGACTGTTCCTCCGCTGAATGCTTCCACTCTCTCCTTGGAGCAGGCGCGATCACCGTTGGTCAGATAGCTGATCGTGCCGTGCGACCCGTCGGCAAACTGGATCGAAATCACCACATTGTCGGCAGAAACGGGGCCGAGATCGGCCAGGCTGCGAGTTTGCACCTCGATGGGCTGTGCGTCCGCGAGAAAGGTGAGAAAGTCCATGAAGTGGCAGACTTCGCCGAGGACGCGGCCGCCGCCCTGCTCGGGATCATTGGTCCAGTGATCCGGCGCGATTCGACCGGCGTTTACCCGGTAATGCATGGCGAGTGGTTCGTTGCTTTGTTTGAGGAACTCCTTCATCCGCACCGCCATGGGAGCGAAACGGCGATTGAAACCGACCATGAGGACGGCGCGCGCCGTCTGCCCTGCGTAGGCGCGCAGGATTTCAGCCAGCTCGGTTTCGCTCAAGCAAAGCGGCTTCTCGCAGAAGACATGCTTGCCGGCGTGAATCGCTGCCAATACCTGCGAGGCGTGCAGATGGTGACGGGTTGCTATGATTACCGTATTCACGTCTGGATCAGCGAGGATCTTCGTCTCGTCTGTCGCGCAATACTGAAAGCCGAACTTTTCCGCGGCGTGGCGCGCATGTGAGCCACTGGCAGCACAAACTCCAATCAACTCCAATCCCCTAACCCGCTTGAGCGCAGGCAGCAGCGTGCTCAGGGCAAACACGCCGGCGCCCAGCACGCCGACGCGAGTTGATTCATCGCCGCGCCGGACCGGAACGGTTTTCTTCTCGATCAGCTCAAGCTGATGGCTTTCTTCCGCTTGCTGCGGGTAGGTGATCAGCACACCAAGGTAGGGGTGCGACACTTTGCCGGTGATCAGGTCGTAAGCGGCTTGCGCGCGTTCAATCGGGAAACGATGGCTGATCAGCGGTTCCAAGTCGAGCTTGCCCTGCGACAAAAGTTGCAGGAACGCTTCCATGTTGCGCGTTTCGGTCCAACGCACGTAGCCGATGGGATAGTCGCGGCCCTTCTGCTCATAGGCTGAATCGTAGCGGCCGGGACCGTAAGAGCGAGAAATCCGGAAATCGAGTTCCTTGCCGTAGTACAGGCCGCGCTGAATGTCCAGGCCCACCGTGCCCACGGCAACCACTACGCCGCGATCGCGCGCCACTTCCCCCGCTAGATTCACCGGATCGCTGCTGGCCGTTTCCGCAGTAATCAGAACCGCGTCGGCGCCATGACCGGCAGAGTGCTGCAAGCACAACTCGCGCAAGCCGTCACCAGAAACGCTGATCGCATCGGCGCCCATCCGCAGCGCGAGATCAGCGCGCTCCGGCACAATATCCATTCCGAGCACGCGGCAACCGCCTGCTTTGAGTAGCTGCACGGTCAACTGGCCCAGCAGGCCGAGACCGATGACCGCGACCGTGTCTCCGAGTTTCACATCGGCGGTGCGGATTCCGTGCAAGGCCACCGCTCCGACGGTGGTGAAGGCCGCCTGCTCAAAGCCCACGCCTGAGTCGTTCGAAATCTTGGCAACCAACAAGCGAGGAACGCAGGCAAATTCCGCGTGTACGGCATAACCAGCGCCAGCGCAGGCCACCCGGCCACCCACGCGAAGGTCGCTAATACCCTCCCCAACAGCTACGATGGTTCCTGCGCTGCTGTAGCCAACGGCGCTGGGCTGATCGAGCCGGCTGCGAACGGCAGCAACGGCGGAAACGATCCCGTCGCGGCGAACTTTGTTGATGACTTCACGAACCAAGTCCGGCCGCGCACTCGCTTTCCGCAGTAGATTCTTGCTGGCGAACTCATAAGAGGCGCGCTCGGTACCGGCGGAAACCAGCGAGGCAGCGATCCGCACCAGAACGCATCCAGGAAGTGCCTTTGGCGCGGGCACATCGGTCACGGCGATCTCGCCGGTACGAGCATGTTGCAGCACTTGTTTCATGCGGTACTTCGTGTATGCGGAACCAGTTGCTGTTCAACATACTATCCCGGAAGTTCGCCCTCGCCCTGTGACACACTAGGTACAGCCTGCCGAGGTGGCGTTGGAACCTTGGTCCCTGACCAAGTCTGCGCTTCAGTAGGGTCTTCTATCTGGCAGGGATAAGTCCCAGAGTGCTTTCTCAGGGCATTTCAACAGCCACGGCAAATGTACAATGCAGAGTCCTCCTCAAGGCTACTGTGAACCGCTGGCTCGATCGCGTCTTTGAACTCTCGCGCTACCACACAACGGCGCGGCGCGAGGTGGTTGCCGGGCTGACCACCTTCTTCACGATGGCTTATATCGTAGCCGTCAACCCGGCAGTTCTGAAATCTGCCGGAATGCCGGTGGGCGCATCGCTCACCGCTACAATTGTCACCGCCATTGCCGGTACGCTGCTGATGGGCCTTTACGCCAAGCGCCCTTTCGCCATCGCTCCGTACATGGGCGAGAACGCTTTTATCGCCTTCACAGTGGTGCAAGTGCTCGGCTACACGTGGCAGCGCGCTCTGGGCGCTGTATTTGTGGCGGGAGTTCTTTTCGTCCTGCTGACCCTCTTCCACCTGCGCCAGTGGGTAGTGGATGCAGTTCCGGCCTCGCTGCGCTACAGCTACGCGGTTGGGATCGGACTATTTCTGACCTTCATCGGCCTGAATCAGACCGGCATCGTCACCCTGGGATTCGCGGGAGCTCCGGTGCGGTCGGGCCATCTGACCTCGGCGTCCGTTCTGGTTTCGATATTCGGCTTTCTGCTGATGACAGCGCTCACCATTCGTCGTTTTCCCGCCGCGATTCTCACTGGCGTACTGGCCACCACTCTGCTGAGCTTTGTTGCGCACGTGGCTCCCGCGCCCATCGCCTGGGTCAGCCGGCCTCCCAGTCTGCGGCCGGTTTTCCTGCAGTTCGATTTGCATGGTCTGCTCAGCTGGAGTTTTTTTCCGGTTGTGCTGACCATCTTCGTCATGGCGTTCGTGGACACCATGGGAACTTTAATTGGAGTTTCGGCAAGGGCGGGATTTCTCGATAAGGACGGCAACTTGCCGCAGATCGAACGTCCCATGATAGCCGACGCGCTGGCCACGACGTTTGCGGCGCTGGTGGGAACCACGACTTCCGGCGCCTATATTGAATCGGCAACCGGGGTGGAAGCGGGCGGACGCACCGGCCTGACTGCGGTTACCACCGCCATCTGCTTCTCTGGATCCCTATTTTTCGCGCCTTTCATCTCGGCCATTCCGCCCCAAGCCTATGGCCCGGCGCTGATTTTTGTCGGACTGCTCATGCTGAGTCCGATCACGCGGATTCCCTTTGACGATCTCACCGAGCTGGTTCCCGCGTTCGGAGTCATTGCCCTGATGGCCTTCACCTACAATGTGGGCGTCGGCATGACCGCAGGCTTTGTGCTGTACCCTGTTTGCAAGCTGCTTTCGGGACGCGTCCGTGAAATCCGGCCTGCCCTGTGGGTTCTGACAGGGCTGTCGCTGCTGTTTTTCGTGTTCTATCCGTATACGTAGGGGTTGAAGAGCGCTTCCCCTTACGCCACGTGGAGAATTTCACGGCGCGTGTACGCCGCAGGAAACACCAGGTCTCTCCACTCCGCGTTCCCTCCACGCAGTGGAGGGAACACTCCGGTCGAGATGACAATCCCGGGACGCGTCACAACTGTGGAAAGGTCTTCAATAACTGGGAGCCACATTCCGCGACCTCACGGGGCCGACGACGTGTGGTCGTGGACGATCTTCCATCCCTCGGGGAATTTCCGGAAGATCAGGGTAAAAAAGCCATGGGACGTTTTGCCACCAGACATGGTCATGTGGTACAAACCGCGCACAAAGGCAGCATCGGGGCCGAGTTCTTCAACCCGCAAGTCGGCGAACTCAAGCTTCCCCATCTCGTGGCCTTCGCTCTGATAACTCTTGCGATAGCGGTCGAGCGTCTGTTGCCAGCCCGAAGTCGTGGTGCCCGTGGAAAAAAATGTCAGGTCGGCCGAGTTCCAATAGCCGGACATAAAGCCTTCAAGATCGTGGCGATTCCAGGCCTCGGCCTGTTGGCGCAGGACTTTTTCGATAGCGGACTTGACGTCGCTGCCGGAGCTTTGAGCTGAGCTTGCGGGCGAGATGAAGGCCATGAGCAATCCGAAAGCAACTACCACGGCGAGTTTAGGCATGATCGAGTCTCCGGGCATTGGCACCTCTGAGCGAGCAGATAGGCGGGAGTATAGCAGTAAACGTTGGGGACATTCGACGGGTGCAAACCGACAGCAGCGGCAAAAAGCGAAGCAACGCCTACGCTCTGCCCTTCTTCATGGCAGCGGCGGCCATGGCTCCGGCCTTTTCCCACGGGCGCTTGGGACGGTCGGCCTCGGGCTTATCGCGGTTTTCGATGCGATCATAATGGTAGCACTCGCTCACCGTGCCCAGCGATTCGTTGTACAAGCTGGGCAAGCCGAGAGCTTCTTTCATTTCTTGGCTGAACTGCTGCAGTGCCTTCAGGTGGTCGGCAGTAGCGGCAATTTCCGTCTTGGCCGTCTTGAGAAACTGCTGATATCCGCGATTGACCAGCTTGGAAATTTCGCTGCCCACCAGGTAGCCGGGGTAGGCAAAAATCTTAACCCCGTCGTTGCCATTCTTCTGGATGGCGGCGGAGCAATTGTATTTCTTCAGGAACACTCGGTTCTGCGTTCCCGGCGCTTCGATCAAATCGAAGCCGTGATCGCGCAGCCAGTTCACAGCTTCTTCATAATTGCGTTGTTCTGGGTTGGTTGCCATCGCTCCCTTTTTCTATGAACATTAGATGCGGTCAAATGCCAAACGTCTTCGCCGCCGCATCCGATTGAATATGATTCAGTCCCTCTTATAGCGCAGACCGCGGAATTTCGCAGCCGCTTTCCCTTCCTGTTTACATTACGGAGGTCACGGGCTGCCCTTCAGTGCGGTGCGTCACATTGTTGAAAAACCACAAAAGTGCCAAGTTCTTCGGCAGATACGGGTAAATTCCGACAGGTTCTCCACAGGCCTGATGCGGAACCGAATCCAGCCGGTGGTTTCATCGAGAATCGGTAAACATCCTGACGCAAAAGTGTATCGACAGCAAGTTAAAATTCGGTAAGAAAATTGGCGACAGGAAAGCAGCGGCGATTGCAGGCGTGAGCGTCCCCGCTCGTGCTTGTGCGCGGCGATTGGATTACACGCTCCCGTCTGCAGGATCAGAACGTAAGTTTTGCCGCCAACTGAATCACCCTCGGCCCGCCGCCGCCCAAGCCGGGATTGCCCTGCGCCACGTCGGGCGTCTGCGAGATCAGGCCTGCAGGCGCAGCGCCGGGGCTCACGGCGCCGTTCGGCAGCGCAAAGTTCGGGTGATTCAGAATGTTGAAGAACTCCGCCCGCAACTGCAGATTCAGGCGCTCGAAAATCTGCGTGCTCTTGGTCAGCGAGAAGTCCAGGTTGCGGTATCCGGGACCGAAAATCGAGTCGCGGCCGAGATCACCAAACGTCCCAAACGGTGGCTGCGAAAACGCGTTGGCGTTTAGGTAGCCGGTCTCGGGATTCCAGTGGGGCAGAATCGGGTTTATGCCCGGCACCACGTTCGGACGCTGGTTGTAATAATAGCGCCCGGTGGTGTCGTTCACCGTGACAATTGGAATCGGGCGCCCGGTTTGCAGGCTGGCGATCCAGTTGAGGGTCCATCCGCCGCCCAGCGCTTTTGGCACGGCATGCCAGGTGGGAACGTCGTAGCTGAATGCGCCGGTGAAGCGCTGCCGCGTATCGAATGTGGAAGGTCCGCGCTCCGCCGCCAAGTCGTCCGAGTTTTGCGGAAACGCTGCCCCATAGGCGAAGTCGATCCCGTCGGACGCGTCGTCCAGCGACTTTCCGTAGTTGTAACTGGCGAAACCGGACCAACCGTGTTTGCCCTGAATGCGGAACGTGGTCTGCAGCGCGTTGTAGCTGGACGAACTGATAGGCGCGAGAAAATCCATGTTGGTGAACCTCGGGTTCGGGAAGTTGTAGTTCTCATCCGGCTGGTTGGCGTCGTACAACCTCACCAGGTGCGTGCCCTTGCTGCCTACATATCCGACTTCCAGCGACATGTTCTGCGCCAGCTTCTGCTGGATGTTGAAATTGAAATTCTGGCTGTAAGGTGTGGGGAAGTTGCGCGGCACGGCAAAGATGGGATACGGTCCGGTCGTATTGGGTGTCATAATCACGCCGGGAGCGGAGCCATTAAACGCCGCCTGGTTGTAGTTCATGGGAATGACCGCCTGCGGCCCTATCGGATTGGTGACCAAGCCTGCCGATGACGTGTAGTTGGCCACCAGCAGATCCTGTGGCACATAGTCGTAGTAAATGCCATACCCGGCGCGGATTACAGTGTTTTTCAGCACACTCCACGCCAGGCCCAGACGCGGCCCGAGGTCGTGCAGGTCGCGGTTGTAGGCGGCATTCAACCCATGCGTTCCCACCATCGCGAGCGTTCCATCGGGCGCAATGTTCGAAAGCAAGTTGTTCGCTTCGCTGAGCGGGCCAAAGTACTCCCAGCGCAACCCGAAGTTGAGCGTCAAAGTCGAAGTGGCGCGAAAATCGTCCTGTGCGAAAAAGGAAAAGCCATTGTTGAGGGTTGTGCGTTGCGTGTTGCCGGTGTCGACGCTAGGAGAAGTGTTGCCTAGATAGAAGTTGGCCAGCACGTCCACAACGGGATCATAAGGCTGGCCGGGCAATTGCAGCCCTGACGGATAGAACGAGAAAATTCCGCGCTCCAGGTTGTCATTGAAGTTGGCAACGTCAGCGCGGTGGAACTCGCCGCCGAATTTGACCGTGTGCTTGCCACGCAACCAGGTAAAGTTGTCGAGGATCTGAAACGTCTGGCTGGTTCTGCCGCGCGGTATGCTGTAGCCGGTCGCGCCCAGGTTCTCTAACGATCCTGATGGGGTAGAAAAATCAAACTCCGGCAAGCCCAATTTGCCAGTGCCCATATTCAATCCAATGCTGCTTGGATCGAAGTTCGCGTCCAACGAACTGAATGACGTAGTGAAGCGGCTGTAGCCGAAGCGCACTTCGTTGATCCTGGTCGAACTGAGAGTGGACAAGAGACTGGCGGACACTACCTGCACACGAGTGGGCGATGTTTGAGCAAAATCCGGCAGACGAGATCCCTTGCCAAAACCGCCGTTGTTCCCCAGCGGGAAAATCTGATTGCTCCGGCCGAACGCATAGCGGACGCCAAACTGCTCCTTATCATTGAAGTTTTCGTCGACCTTGGCGATGAAATTGTCCAGATCGTTCTTGTCGCGCACCACGGAAGCGATTTGCGGCGTGTCGCTGAGCGGATAAAAACCGAGAACACTGGTCAGAGCAGGATTGATCTTCGTAATTTGTCCCGTGCCGAGGGCCAACTCCTGCGCCTCGGTAATCTGAGTCGGGGTGGGCACGCCGAGCAGGAAATCCGAACCAACGTTCTCCCGCTGGCCCTCGTAGGCGCCGAAGAAGAAAGTCTTGTCCTTGATGATCGGGCCACCCAGCGATCCGCCAAACTGATTGTTCTGAAACAACGTTTTCCGCGGCTCCGTGTTGAAGTAGTTGCGTGCATCCAGAGCGCTGTTGCGCAGAAACTCAAATGCACTGCCATGCAGCTGGTTCGTCCCCGACCGCGTGATGATGTTCACCACCGATCCGCTGTTGCGTCCGTATTCCGCCGCGAAGTTCGATTGCAGGTTGAATTCCTGGATGGCATCGATGGGCAGCAAGGTGGCTGGAGCACCGGTGATGCCCACCTGGTTCAGCGCTGAGTTATTGAGAAAAGGATCGTTGTTGTCGGTGCCGTCCACCGTGTAGTTGTTGGAGCGATCACGGTTGCCGTTAATGTTGAACTGGCCGAAGCCGAACTGGGTACCGGCTACGCCCGAAGGTTCGACAGTGGCGCCGGGAACCAAGGCAACCAGTTTGCCGAAGTCGCGCCCATTGAGCGGCAGCTCCGTCACCAGTTTGCGCTCGACAATTTCACCCAGCACGTCGCGCGTTTCCTCAACCACCGGGGCTTGTGCAATGATCGTCATTTCTTCAATCTTCTTTTCAATCTGCGTGAGGTCGAAATTGGCAGCGGTGTCCGCGCCCACGCTGACGATCACGTTTTGCGCCACCGGCGAAAAGCCGGCAGCGGCGACCGTCACGGTGTATTCTCCCGCGGGCAGTTCTGCCAGCACGTAGCCGCCATCTTCGCCGCTCACGGTGCTGCGTTCCAGGCCCGTGCCAGCGTTCTTGGCGGTGATCTTCGCTCCCGCCACCAGGGCGCCGTGCGGATCGGTCACTTTTCCGCGAATCGACCCGCGAAAGCTCTGCGCCATGAGAAGACACGGTACCAGCACCATGACCAAAATCAACCAGCAGGAATCAACTCGATGACTTTTCATAAAACCTCCACTTTATAAATGCCCAACCGAACTCGTTGACAAACCCCGTTTCACTTCTTTGCATACGGAATCGACAGGGCCACCGGCGGCTTGACGTCGTAAGTGGCTGCGAAACTCGACTGGTTCACAGCCAGACCCAGCCGTCCGCGCGAATCAATGTACAGGAGCGGCTTCTTCAGCGGCACGTCGGCGAACGTCTTCACGAACGGTATCTCCATAGCCTTGCCGCCGATCGCCACCAGCACCACTTGCCCGCGCGCGTAGCCCAGCTTCAGAAATTGCTCCCCACTGACGTTGGTCACCAGGTTTCCGAAGGGACCATCGGTGGCGATGACTTCACCCGTCAATCCATGTTCATCAAGCGTGGCCGGCTTGAGATCGAGACGGACCAACTTGGCCACATCCATTTCCGGGCCTACCTGCGTCCAGTCGTCCCCACGCGCCAAGTGGGCGGCCGCCGGGGAAAAGATATCGCGACCGTGAAACGTGGAAGACAGCGCTGTACCGATCATCCATGCCGGATTGGTGATCTCCCGCGCCGCCTCCAGACCATCGCGGTCAGCGGTCAGCGTGATCAGCCCGTTGTCGGGCAATACGAAAAACTGCCCGCGTTTGGACTTCACCACAACCGCCTTGCGTGCGCTGCCTACGGTCGGGTCCACGACCGCAACAAAAACTGTTCCCGCCGGAAAATACGACGTCGCGTCGAACAGGAAGCGCGCGCCATCGGCAATGTTGAACGGCGTCACCTGATGCGTCAGATCCACGATGCGCGCCCCAGGCACAATGGAATACATCACGCCCTTGCAAATCGCGACCGCATCATCCAACACGCCGAAATCGGTCATGAACACAATCGTGGGTGGAGTGGCCGGCTTCTGCGCCCACGCCGGAACAACGGCGACACACAACGCGAGAACGAACAGCCGAGCCAAACCTGTGGACAGCTTTTCTCTCAAGGAACCCATCGCTTTCATGGCCCCTCCCGGCCAAGCAAACGGCAAAATTATGGTTGAAGGGAAGATTCTAAATCTTGTGCCCTCAACTAGAAAGTGCATCCGAACCAGAAAAAGGTGATCACACGCACCAGGGCCGCGATCCGTTTCGCGCTCTCCCAGCTATAATCTACTCGACGTATTCATGCTTCAGCCCAGGAGGATTTCATGGCCGCAGGCATTCCGGAAAAATATCGTGATCTGTTCAACAAACGCGCTTTCGCGAGCTTGAGCACTTTGATGCCCGACGGCCGCCCGCAAGTTACGCCCGTCTGGTGCGATCTGGAAGGCGGTTTGGTCCTGTTCAATTCCGCAAAAGGACGCCAGAAGGACAAGAATGTCCGCCGCGATCCGCGCGTCGCTCTGGCCATCATCGACCCGGATAATCCCTATCGCTATCTGGAAATCCGCGGCCGCGTGGTTGAAATTACCGAGGAAGGGGCCCAGGCCCACATTGACAAGATGGCCAAGAAATATCTCGACGCCGACAAATATCCTTACGGCCAGCCGGGCGAGGTGCGGGTGCTCTACAAAGTTCAGCCGGAACACACCACGATGATGGGCTGAGGCGTGCGTCGTAACTGTCACCTAAGTGGTCACCTGGGTTACGAATGTGCCATTTCGGTGGTACGTCTTCTATCGGATACAATGAGCGCAGATGGAGTTGCCGCTTGCCGTTTCCCCCCGCTCCATTGAATTTCCAGCAATGAAATGCGGGCAACAGCCAGCCACCAAATCTTAAACACAAAGAGGTTATGTAACGCCATGAAAAGCCGAACGGCTCGTATGGGTATTTGTCTCTTGTTTAGCGTCCTGAGCATAACCGGCGCAAACAGCCAGTCCCGTTCTCAGGAGCGCACGAGTCCTTCTGCGTCGCCGACGGCAAGCCAGAAGCCGTCGCGGGTTGGGCTGCGGCACGAGGCGAAATCGGGCAATACGCTCCGCGTGCATAGCATGGCGTCGAACCCTCCGCTGACCAATATCAAGCTGCTGAGCGCCACGCAGATACCGGCGGGGCCGGGCGGCTCCAATTGCACAGGCGGATGGCCCAGCTGCGCTCAAACTATCTCGCCGTATCCGGCGGTGCTCGGGGATTTCCTGGGCAACACCAAGCAACAAGTGGCAGCGGTGGTGCAGGCCCATCACCCGTTCAACCCTGCCATCTCCGTAGAAGTGCCGGGCGCGGGCGGCACATTCACACCCAAGCTGACGCCCGTGACGACGCCCCTGCTGCCGACCAACGAATTGGATCCCATCTTTGTCGGGAGTCTGAAGACCCCAGGCACGGATGACCTCGTCATGGTTCACACCTCGTTAGGCAACATCGAGGTGTTTCTCAGTAACGGGGATGGAACCTTCACTTCACAGGGAACGACCCCGGTTACAACAGGTTTGCTCCTGGGCGGCGCACTGGCGAAGGACCCCACTACGGGCTATCTGGATCTTGTGCTGGTTGACGGAAGCGCTCCGGGGAACGCTTGGACTCTGCTCGGGAACGGCGACGGAACCTTTCAGGCGGCAACCCCTACTGCGCTGAACATTCAGTTGGAGTCCGACAACCCCTTCAACACTGTCGTCTTCGGCAATTTCGCCAATCACAGCAATGGGCTGCTTGACTTTGCCGCCAATGGCGCAAGCCCAAATAAGCAGGTAAACGTTTTCATTAACAACGGTTCCGGGTATAACTCCGCAGTTCCGTTAAGCACCCCCGATGGCTATTACGACTCCTGTTTCAACACCGCCGGCAACCTCAGCACGACCAGCGGCCCGCCGGACTTGGTGAGCGCCAATTGCTTTGACAACTACATTACAGTCTATGTCAACAACGGATCGGGAATATTCGCACAAGGCGTGTACTATGGCCCCCCGAACTACCCGCCGGTTTTCGGATCTCCCACCGCCGTCAGCGTAGCGAATCTGAGAGGGAACGGAACACCAAATGACATCGTTTCTACCAACGGCCAGTCTGGAGACGTATCGATCCTGCTAGGCAATGGAGACGGGACCGTGGACGTCGGTTCAATCGGATTCGTGACGGGCGGCCAACCGAGTACGCCGGCGATCACGATCGCGGATCCCATTAGCGGCAAGGTTGACCTCATGGTGCCCGATGGCGAATTCAGCTTTGCTTATCTGAAAGGCAATGGGGACGGAACGTTCGGCCCCGATGTTCGTTCCGGCGTCAACTATTATGCGCCGACAGGCAACGGCCCCCACGCGCAGGGGGCGTCAATCGCATCGGGCGACTTCAACGGTGACGGCATTCCAGATTTCGTCATCGGCAACACTAACGCCCAGAGTCCAAGCCCTAACGCGGGGATTACGGTTTTCCTGTCGAATCCGGATGGTACTTATCAGCCGGGCGTCAACTACAGCAGCCCCAACGCAATGGCCAACCTGCAATACGTTGCCGTGGCGGATTTCAATGGCGATGGCAAGCTGGACATCGCTGCCACCGACGGCGTAAATGGCGGAGTGCAGATCTTCACCGGCAACGGCGATGGCACCTTCACGGCCGCGAGCGCAGAGATTCCGACTGACAGCGGCACGTACACCACGCTCGGCATCGTCGCTGCGGACTTCAATGGCGACGGATGGCCGGATATCGCCGTGGTCAACAACCCCACAGCTACGACCGCCGACGTGGGCGTGCTGCTGAATGACGGCAAAACCGGCAGTTTTGGAAGCCCGACCAACTACGCGCTCTCCAACGTGGCCACCGAAATCGCCGCGGGCAATCTGGGAAGCGGCAAAATCAGTCTGGCTGTCCCTCTGTATGGCACCAGCGGCAACCCGGGCAGCGCCGTAGCAATATTCGCCGGAAACGGGAACGGCACTTTCAACACCACTCCGACCGTTGTATCGCTGGTCAACAGCACGATTACCTATTACAACCCCTATGCCGTGGCCATCGGCGATTTGAACGGGGATGGCATCCCCGATCTGGCTGTTACCATTCAAGACCAAAGCAACACCAACCAATGCAATAGCGGGAACACCCCGTGCCAAGGCATCGCGGTGGTGCTGCAGAATCCGGTTGGCACGTTTGCGGCTCCCGTGCTCCTGCCCACCACGCTGCAGGACCCCTATGCGGATAGCCCGGTTCCGGCAAGTGTTGTGATCGCGGACATGAACGGCGACGGGATTCCTGACCTGGTTTACACCAACTCGGAGTTTGGCACGGCTGGCATCCTATACGGGAAAGGCGCCGGTGCTTTCTATGACCCGGTCGAGTTCCCGGCAAGCCGCTGGGCGTACAACCTGGCCGTGACTGGGGTGAACAGCGTGGCATCAAAAGACGTGGTCGTGGCCGGCTGGGAAAATTCTCTGGATTTCTCCGGCATCACCGTGCTGATGAACACGGGTGACACGGGCACAACCGCTGTCTCGTCCGGGACGCCTTCGGCTGTGGGCAACTCGGTCACCTTCACCGCAACGGTATCGACAAAAGTGAAGGGCGTGAGTGGTGTTCCGAGCGGCACCGTGTCCTTCTATGACGGCTCTACTCTGCTCGGCCAGGGCACCCTGAGCTCCGGAACGGCCACGTACAGCACCCCCGCCGGCGCCCAGGGGTTGGGGGTCGGTTCGCACAACATTACCGCGGTATACAGCGGCGATGGTGGAATGAACTTCCTGCCGAGCACGTCGAGTGTGCTGACCCAAACAGTCATAAAGGCGTCCGCCGAAACTTCGACTCCGGTTGGTTCGCCAAATCCGGCACCGCCTAAGCAGTCAGTCACTTTCACGGCTACCGTGACTTCTATAAATAGCCCGCTGCCTCCCACCGGCAACGTGATCTTTTATGACGCAGGCAAACAAATTGGCACGGGCCCGCTGATCTCTGGAAAGGCCACGTATAGCACCACCAGCCTCACGGTTGGCTCGCACAGTATCACGGCAGCGTACGGCGGTGACAGCAACTTCGATCCTAGCTCCCAATCGTCGGCGCTGACCGAGGTGATCGCAGTCCCGGATTACACGCTGGCGTCGAATCCCACCATCCAGACGGTGAGCGCGGGTTCTTCGGCCAAGTACACCATTACGCTGACGCCGAGCACCGGCTATGACGGCCAGGTCAGTTTCGCGTGCCCCAAGACATTACCGACTGGAGTCAGTTGCGCCTTCGCTCCGAACCCGCTGACTTCCACCGGCACCGGCCCGGTAACCTCGGTGTTGACGATCACGACCACGGCGGCCTCTGCGGCTCTGGTGGCGCCGGCGGATGTGGATGCCATTCACGGAAACCTGAATCTGCTGGCGAGTCTCAGCGCGCTCGGGTTGATGGGTATGGTCCTGACCGGCGATTGGAAGAAACGCAAACTCTCCGGCCGCTTCGTCATCATGGCGGTCATCGCTCTGGTGATGGTTCTGGCTTGGGCTGGCTGCGGCGGTGGTAGCAGTTCCTCGTCAACGACTCCGCCGCCGCCGACCGGCGGTACACCTTCCGGGAGCTACCCGTTGGCGCTGCTTGCGACTGGAACGGCTGGTACCAACGGCGGTAACACTTCGCAGCACCCGCTGAGCGTCACCCTCGTGGTGCAGTAAACTCGAAGCAGAAGGCGGCCGGCTGGCCGGCCGCCTTTCCCTTTACGTGTAAAATACCCATACAAAGCACGGGGCGCTGCTTGCGTGCGAACCGGCTTCCAGGAAATCCAGACACGCATGCCGAAACAACCCAAGAAGCTTTCTAGAATGCGCGACCGGATGGCTCGCGGCAAAAACGCCGGGCCAGCGCATCTGGTGCTGCGGCGCTCACCAATCGAAGCCATGGGCTGCTACACCACGCTCCCCATCAAGAAGGGTGAGTTGGTTGTTGAATACACCGGGCCCCGACTAAGCGTCAAAGAGGCCGAAGCTCTGTATGATGACCTCGCTCGGACGTTCTTGTTCGGGCTGACGAACGGCAAGGAAGTGATCGATGGAACCGGCGTGGCGGCATTCATCAATCACTCCTGCGACCCCAACTGTGAGGCGGACGAAGTCCGGGGGCGAGTGTTGATCCGTGCGCTGCGCAATATCGCGGCCGGCGAGGAACTCACTTACGACTACAATCTGTACGACGGCGCTCCCGACGACGAGGCGCTCTGCCGGTGCGGATCGAAGCGTTGCCGGGGCAGCATGTATTCCCGTGAGGAGCTGAGGCGCCGGGCGCGGGCCAAACCGGCCCGCAACAAGACAACGAAAAAGGCTGGCCGTTCTGGCAATCGAGCCGCCTAGTTGGGCTTGCGGTTTTTCCCGTCCAGCAGATGCTGCAGCAGCATGGTTTCCTGGCTGTGTTGGAACTTCTGCGCTGCTGAAAAACGCGGGCTCATGGCAGCGTCCTGGGAAATTCCTTGCCGGATGGTTTGCCGTAGTTGGTCGGCATCCTCGGAGCCGTCCGTCATCACCTGCTTGTAGAACCACAGGAAGTGGCGCATCTGGTCGAGAGCCGATTTCAATACTTCCAGCGACTCCATCTCCGGCAACTGGTTAAGCGTCTCCATCAATTCCGGATCGCCGGGAGCTTCCATCACGGCGCAGTTCAATTCTTCCTGGATGACGCGCAAATCCTCCAACACGCGGAGAATGCGAAGATGGAGATCGTCCAAGAACTCGTCTCGCGGCATGTCTGCGGCCCCTTTTGCGGTACGCCTCAACATCTCATTCGCAGCGTACAGCGAACAGATGTCCCACGGGCATGCGCTTTGGTAATTCTGATGGCTCTAAAGTAACGAGAAGACCGACAACTCAATGGAGCGACCTGAAGGGCCGGGAAACCCCCGTATTTCGGGCGTTTTCACCATGCACGCTGCGAGCGGATTTTCGACCGCATCCAGGAGTGCACCTTGCATCTGCTCCAGCGTAACCAAGCCGAGGCGCCAAAGCGCCCTCGCGAGTGGCCGAACTTCGCCCGGTCAGCCAGTACATTGGTAACAACGCTACTGATGGGCATCCGTGCGTTCGATCTCCAGCAACGTTTTCTTGCGCTCGATTCCCCAGCGATAACCGCCCAGTTCGCCGGACGTACGGACTACACGGTGGCACGGAATCGCGACCGCTACTGGGTTCGTCGCGCACGCGCGCGCGACAGCTCTGGTTGCGGTGGGTTTCCCGATGCCTTTCGCCACGGCAGCATAAGATCGTGTCGCGCCAAACGGAATTGACTGCAGATACGACCAGACCTTCCGCTGGAATGCAGTCGCTTGAATGTCCAAGGGCAGCGACTTATCAAGGTTCCTGCCTTGCAAATGCCGCAATAAGTGTTGCTTCCAGCTTTGCAGGGCTTTATCGTCGCGTCTGCGGATGGCGAAAGGAAACTCGTGGCGCAAGCCATGTTCCAGTTCATCGTCCGAATCGGCGAACTGGATGGCACAAATGCCTTTTTCCGTAGCCGCTACCAACATCCGGCCCAGGGGAGAATCGGCGAACGTGTAGCGGATGGGTGCGGCAATTGCGCCCCGCCGGTACTTGTCCGGCGTCATGCCCAGTTGCGAAGCCGTACGCTCATATAGGCGGCTGCTGGAACTATAGCCCGCGTCATACATGGCGCGTGTGACGGAGTGCCCTGCCCGCAGATTGCTTTTGAGTTGTTTCACGCGGCAGGAATCTGCATAGGCGCGAGGCGTGATTCCCAACACCGCTTTAAACCGTCGCTGCAGGTGAAATGGGCTGAGGCGAAATTCCTCGCTTAGACGAGCCAGCGTGAGCGGCTCATCCAGATGCTGCTCGAGGTAACGGCAAATGGCTCGCACCATCGAGACCTGGCCGTTGCCGTTCGCCGCCTTCGGACGGCAGCGCAGGCAGGCGCGATAACCGGCGGCTTCCGCCTCATCCGGTTGGCAAAAGAAACTTACGTTTTCGCGCCGCGGCCGCTTCGATGGGCACGAAGGCCGGCAGTAAACGCCGGTAGAGGAAACAGCAAAGACAAATTTCCCATCCTGGCCGGCATCACGCGCCAGGACTGCTTGCCATCGCTCGTGGTTCGCATCGGGCGCCATTTCGGAAGCTTCACAAACACTGAGTATCGCATTGCTTGTCGTCATGTGAAAAGCTTATGGCAGGCGAATTTGCTGGGCTATCCGGTTCTTGCGGTCAAAGTGAATTTTCCGCGATATTCTGGAAGGCACCAGAGAAACCGGGATCTAATGAACGGTGCCGTTTACTAGACTCTATGTCACAACCGCAAAGGACATGAAGAACCACGAAGGAAGACCCGCGCCATAGGTCCTTCGTGAAACTTCGTGACCTTGGTGGTTAATTGTTTTTGCCGCTTGTTGCCAAACTGCGCCAGCGCCTGGATTTTCATGGACGAAATTGTCGCCAAACACGTCGAGCATGAGATCGCGCTCTCGGCGGCGCGGCCTGCTGCGGAATGGCAGCATGCCGTTCCCATTTCGTTTTGCGCCGACTGGCAGGGCTTGAATCCTGACCCCGCTTTGCTCACCCAGGTGCGAGCGCTATGGTCTACCCAGACTCTGTTTCTGCGCTTTGAATCCCGCTACCGCGAGGTGCACGTCTTCGAAGATGCGGACCTCAACGGCCGCCGCGACCATTTGTGGGAGCGCGATGTGGTGGAAGCCTTCTTGCAGCCGGATGCCACGCGCGAGCGCTATTACAAAGAGTTTGAGGTCAGCCCGAACGGCATGTGGCTTGACCTTGATATCTTTCCCGGCGGTCGCGCGGATTTGAACAGTGGTATGGGGCGCTCGGTTTTTATTAATGAAACCCGCCTGCAATGGGCGGCTGAGTTAGCCATCCCGATCGCGCCGCTTGGTCTGAACGGCGGTCCCGGCGCCATCTGGCGGGCGAACTTTTATCGCGTGGAAGGACGGCAGGAACCGCGCCACTACCTCGCTTGGCACCCCACGTACACGCCGGAGCCGAACTTTCATGTGCCCAGCGCGTTTGGAGCCTTCCGCTTCGGGTAGCAGCGCCACTAGTCGAGCAGCGGTGGTTGCGCCCGGAACGTCGGGGTTACTCCCGAGCGTTTGCGCAACTCCGCCAGCAACGCAGAAGCGGCGTTTTGATATGTAAGGTTTGGATCAGAAGTGTCCGCCCAGACCGCGTCGTATATAATCTGGGTCGCTTCCTTTAAGTCAATGTGCAGCGCGGCTTCCAGCACATCGGCCTTTTCCTGCACCTGGTCATAACAGCTTTGGCACACGGTGGGCGGTTCTTCGACCGTAGGATGGTTTTCGCTGCGGGCGCATCGCGTCCCTGCCCCAGCAACTGGCGCCGGGTGCGAAGCCAGCATTTTGGCCTGGAACTCCCGCAGGAAACGCTCACGCTCTTCTTCGAGCGCCGCGGGATCGGGAAGCCTCTGCTCGTTGGTCGCAGCGGCGTTGCGCACCGGGCGGGCCGCCGGCGTCACTCGTTCTGCGCTCTTGCATATCGGACAGACCTTTAAGTCCGACGCATAGTACGTCCTGCACTTTGCGCAAGGCAGACCGTAACCCGCACGTTTGGGCGAAGGCGGAGTTGCGGTACCTGGCGCCACTTTGGCCGCAGAAGGGACAATTTGCTGAGCATGGCTGGGCTGAATTGGGGGCGGTACTGCTTGTTTGGCCGGTGCGGTTCCAGTCGCCTGCGTAGGATTCATGATGCACTCCTGCTAAGAACTGATCCCATCCGTAAGCAATTCTAACGACGGGAGTTAGGCCTTGCCGACGGCACGTTGGTACATGCCCCGGGGGTCTGCCAGAGGGGTTGCCGTCTTCTGCTCCAAGGGTCCTTAATGGAATATTTTCAGCAGATTAGGGTTAGAATGATGAGAGCACTTTTCTTCCCCCTGGAGGTTGTTATGTTCGAAGGCTTGTTCCAGCCGATGCACTTGCTGGTCATATTCTTTATTGCCCTGCTGGTGTTCGGCCCCAAGAAGTTGCCGGAACTGGGCAAAGGGATCGGAGAGGGCATTCGCGCTCTGAAGGACAGTATGAATAGCAGTTCCAACTCCGATCAGGCCAAGAGTTCTGAGTCGAAGAACACCGACGCCAAGAGCTAGCCGGGCATAATGGTTGCGGGCTTGCTGTCTCCCGGCTTTCCTGGCCATCTGATTAAGCTTCCGTCAACAAACGTTCTTGAAGACTGAACACAAGCAAGAGCACTTCATAATGCCCCGCCAATGATCGTAGCTTTTACTTTCCCGTCGGCGGTCAGCACCACCAGATCAGCTTCACAGCCAGGCTCGATTTCCCCTCTTCCCTGCAATCCTGCCACCCGCGCCGGGTTTCGAGTGGCCAGACGCAAAGCAGTTTGCAGGTCCCAGTCTGCGAATTGCATGACATTGCGTACGGCACGATCCATGGTCAGCACGCTCCCGGCAAGCTTGCCGCTGGCCATGCAGTTGCCTTCCCTGACTTCCACTTCGAATGAACCCAGCCGATATCGTCCGTCCGGCATTCCAGCAGCAGCGGTAGCGTCGGTGATCAACACTGCTCCCTCCGCGCCTTTGGCTTTCAGAAACAGTTTGATCACCAACGGATCCACATGGACGCCGTCGGCAATGATGTCGGCGGTGAGCTGCTCGTTGGTGAGCATCTCTCCGACGATGCCCGGCTCGCGATGGTCCAGCGGGCGCATGGCGTTGAATGCATGCGTGGTATGTCGCGCCCCTGCGGCAACGCCCGCCTGCGCCCGCTCTGTGTCAGCGTCTGAATGACCCAGGCTGACGCAAACGCCACGCCGGGCTGCTTCGACGATAACTTCGATTGCGCCGTCCAATTCCGAAGCAATCGTCATGACCTTGATATGGCCTCGGGCCGCTTGCCAGAAGCGATCAAAAAGCGCAAGCGATGGTGCCAGCAAGTACTCGGGCGGGTGGACGCCACGCTTGGCATGGCTGATGAACGGCCCTTCGAGATGAATGCCGAGCGGGCGCGCCCGGCTGTTGCGTTGGTCTATACTTCCCTGCTCAACCGCTGCGGCAAGGCGGTCCAGAGCGGCGAGTGTGTGATCGAGTGGCGCGCTGACGGTGGTAGGAAAATACGCCGCGACGCCATGTTTCGCAATCAGGGACTCAATTGCCGGCAAAGCGGCTGGATCGGCCTCCATCACATCATGACCACGTCCACCGTGAATGTGGATGTCAACAAATCCCGGGGCGAGGGTCGCGTCTCCGTAGTCCATCAACCGAGCGCGCGCAGGAACTTCCCGGGCTTTGCGGGAACTGATCTCAGCGATGCGGCCATCCTCGACTAGCACCAGCGGCCCAACGATCGACCGCAGCGGTGTGTAGAGTTGCCTGGCGGTAAGCGCAATCATGAAGGGCCTATCTTAACGGATTCTGCATTTCTGGTTGACGAGGAAAGTCAGCGAAGCGGCTCTGCCTCGGCCCGGGATGGTCAGTGGAGCGGCTGTGATCCCGATTTGCTGCCCGGCCCGGATGCTGGCACCATTGCGAGAAAACGGTGGTACAGGCTGTGCAGGTCTTCGCTGAGCAACTGGACGACCTGCAGGCACAGCTGGTGGTTCTGTTGCAAACGATCCATAAATGACGTGCGGTCGATGTGGCTGACGCGCGCGCCTTCCAAAGCCTCGGCGGTTAGTTTGTGTTCTGCTCCGGTCATGGTCTCGGCCAGACCCAGCACCGCCCCGGCCCCAACGGTTTCAAACGCCGCTCCCGTGCCCGCTTGCGGCGAGAGACGCAGGCTTACACTGCCCTCTTCCACCATGTAAAGGCCGCGGCAAGGCTCCCCACAGCGGAACAGCGTCTTTTGGGCGCAATCCACCGGGCTTGGCCCAAGTGCCTGCAATGCCAGCCAAAGGTCTAGATGAGAAGGCTTCCGAAACGCGTGTGCCAAGGGATCCTCACATCCGTGGCTTCGGTTTTAACGGATCGCGACTGGACACTCTGTGACACTCATCACCGTTGAAAGTGATGGATTGGGACTGTGGGATTGCGCTCCCGGAGCGCGTTCGCCTGCGCTCAGGGGGAAGCTTGCACGGCTGCCTTCTATTCGCGGTCGAGCGTTTCGTCGATCACCACTTTGCCGCCTTTTTCCACAGTGACCACGCGTTGCACGCTCTTAAAACCGGACAGGGTGATCTCCAGCACATAGTTGCCGGGATTCAGGTAGAACTCGAGCGGTGAATTCTTGTCCAGCATGCGGTTGTTCACAGCGATCTGCGCACCCTTGGGCTGAGTTTTGACAGCGATCGATCCCATGCCCGTGGTATCGCCGCCGCCACCGCCGCCCAGGAATTTCTTGAACTTGCCGCCGCTCAGCTTGATGTCATCGGTGTTGCCCAGGGCGCGCAAGGCAGGCGAAAGGTGAGAAATCTGTCCAATCTGCAGATTGGCGGAGGCGGTTTCGTCGAGATAACCTTGCTTCTTGAGCACGAAGCTGTGGGCCCCCGCCCTGTCCACGGTAAACTGAGCCGGCGTGACCTTGCCCATGTCCTTGCCGTCCATCCAAACCTCGGCACCCGCCGGATCACTGCTGATCGAAGCCGCGGCAGTCAGGGGAGCCAGTTGCACGCTGAGAAATGACTTGCTTCCCGAAGCAACCTCTATGGTGCGGGAATCGGTGGCAAATCCAGGCTTGCTGATGGTCACGCTGTGCTGGCCGGGCTGGAGCGCAGACACATCATAGGGCGTGAGCCATGCCGGGTCGCTGCGGCCGTCGATCTGGATCTGCGCGCCTGCGGGCGTGGAAGTGACATTGAGTTGCCCTGCCGCCACGACTGGCACAACCTGAGGCGCGGGCGCTTTGGTCTTTTTCTTGGTAGCGGCCTTAGGCTTCTCCGACACGACGACGGTTTCTTCCGCGGGCGATGGGACCGGTGCTGCCTGGGCTGAAGATTCGGGCGCGGGCTGGACTGGCGCTGCTGCAGCAACCGATTGGTTGGCCGGAGCCGTCTCGGCTGGGGCTGGGGTTGGGGGATTGTCGTCCGCCGAATTCTCCGCGTGGAAATGGTACGCCATGGCCGCTACGATCACCAAAATGACCGCGACGGCTGCCGAGATCGAGTATAGGAACAGCTTGGGCGGAGTTTTCTGTACTTCCTGCACCGCCTTCTTGGCCACTTCGCGCACTTGAATCTTCGGTTTTTCCGGCTCCGCTTTTTTGGTGATCATCGCCTGGATGATCGGGTCGGGATCCGGAGGCGGTGGAGGGGGCGAAGCAGGCACAATCCGCACTTCCTTGAGCGGCGGCAATTCGTCGATTTCGGAAAAGCTGACGCGCTTGGCATCTGCCGTCTGGCTTTCACCTGCCATTAAGGGATCGACCGCGATTTTCGGCCGGACGGCCGGCTCTTCGGCAACGAACGCGGACATCAGCTCCGTTTCCTGCGTGGGCGGAGTGGGAATCTGCGGGCTGGGCGCGGTTTGCCATTCGACGATTTGATCGCCGGCGACGGGCGCACTTCCCGAGGCGCTTGCAGCGGCGGCCTTGGTGCGATGGACTTGCGGCGTTTCTTCGGCCGGGGAAAACTCTGCCGGCGAAGCTGGCCGAACAGCTGGTTCTGTCGTGACTTTCGCAGACGGCGTGGGCTCCGCCGGGGGTGCGCTGGCACGCGCGGACTTCTCCGCCTGCACATTCTTTGCTGCCGGCGCGCTCGCCGCGGCCTTCTTGGCAGGGGTCGGCGCAGTCTTGGCGGAAGTCTTGTTCGCGCTTTCACGGCAGCGGTCCAGTTCCTTGACCAGTTCTTGTCCGGAGGCGAAACGTTCGTCCGGGCTCTTGGCCAACGCCTTCATAATGACGTGACTCAACACCGGATGAAGCTTGCAATTTATCTGGTCGGGAGGGACCGGCGCCATTTCCAGGATGGCCTGCCGCACGCCGGCGGCATCGTCGCCGCCGAATGCCTTCCGCTCGGTCGCCATTTCATAAAGAATCGCGCCCAAAGAAAAGATGTTCGAGCGCCCATCGAGAGGATCGCCGGCCAGTTGTTCTGGCGACATATAGTGCAGGAGCTCGGGTGGCACACCTTGGGCTTGCGCAGTCCAGGCACTCATGGTCGAGACGCCGATGCTCAGCACTTTGACCGTGCCATCCCACGCGACCATGATTTTGGCTGGCTCCAGCGTGTAGTGGGGCAGCTTCTTGGAGCTGACGAAGTCCAGACCCTGGCATGCCTGACGGATGATGTCCATCACATCCCATATGGAGAATCCTTCTTTGCGCTCCAGCATGGTGGCTATGCTGTTGCCTTCCACATATTCCATCTGGGCGCAAAACAAGCCATCGATTTCGCCGGCATCGTGGAGCAATCCTATGTTCTGGCTCTTGAGGAGCTTGCCGGCCTGTGATTCCTGCAGGAGACTCTCCACCAGAGTCGGCGCCTGTTCGCCAAACGGCTCCAGCCGGAGCGCCTTCAGAACGATCGGCTTGGGGTTCTCTAGTTCCGAATCGACAGCTTTGTAAATGGTGACCCGGTCGGATTGATGGATTTCGCTCTGGATTTCAAATTGGCCAATCTTGTTCGACATGTCGCAACCTCATGCAGGCAAGGCGTAGCGCTCCCGTACCAGTTCGACGCTCAAAGGGAGGGTGAATTAAAGGATAGCTGCAGGGTCGCCCGAAGGTGGAGTTACGGAAGTGCCACGTCTAGCGGGGAGCGCGTGGTTGATCTTAGCAAGGTCTCTTTCAGGGCTTCTGTTTGGGCTAAGCTATCTCGCTCTCACGCGTGTCCATTGCGCCGTGACGCGCGAAAAGTTTGCGCGCAGAATCGGCCAAAGCGCTCCAACCTGCCCTGCGACCGCGCGCCGTATCTCCTTGACTACCAGTGGGATGCTGGGGTTTTATAGTCATACGTCACACCTCCGTGTGACTATTAGCACTGCCGGTGAGCCGAGGGGAGCGGAAGATAGGCAAGTAAGTCAGTTCAAAACGGGGGTCCCTATGCGAAGGGTCTTGATTCTAGGCGCTGCAGGCCGGGATTTTCATAATTTCAACGTTGTGTTCCGTAATAATCCGCAATTTCACGTAGTCGCGTTCACCGCTACACAGATTCCGGACATCGCCGGCCGGCGCTATCCACGCGAACTTTCCGGCCCGTTCTACCCCGATGGCGTTCCGATTTTCGAGGAGAAGGATCTGGAGAGGCTGATCACTGAGCATCGCATCGATGTCGTAGTTTTTTCTTACAGCGATGTGTCGCATGTGACGCTCATGCACCTGGCATCGCGGAGTGTGGCGGCCGACGCCGATTTCTGGCTGCTCGGAACTGAACATACCCAGATCAAGTCGATCGCGCCCGTGATATCGGTTTGCGCGGTTCGGACCGGGTGCGGGAAAAGCCCGGTTTCCCGGCTGGTTGCGGCGCAGTTGCGCACCGCCGGCTGGAAGCCGGTGGTGGTGCGCCATCCCATGCCATACGGAGATCTGGCCAGCCAGGCGGTGCAAAGATTCGCCTCCATGGAAGACTTGGACATCCAGCAGTGCACCATTGAAGAGCGCGAAGAGTACGAGCCGCACATCCAAGTGGGAACGGTGGTGTACGCGGGAGTGGATTACGAAAAGATCTTGCGCCAAGCCGAGAAAGAAGCCGACGCCATTCTCTGGGACGGCGGCAATAACGACACGTCATTCTATGCTTCTGACCTTGAGATTGTGGTGGCCGATCCGCACCGGCCTGGCCACGAGCTGGCTTATTTCCCGGGCGAAGTGAACCTGCGACGGGCTGACTTGATCCTGATCAACAAAGTGGATACGGCAGAGCATCACGATGTGGAGACGGTCCGGCAAAACATCAAGCTGAGCAATCCCAAGGCGAAAGTGGTGGAGATGGCGTCGCGGGTTTCGCTGGCGACACCGGAGGCGGTCAAAGGGAAACGAGTTTTAGTAGTCGAGGACGGCCCCACCCTTACCCACGGTGAAATGCCTTATGGAGCAGGTGTGGTGGCCGCGCGGCAGTGTGAAGCAGCAGAATTGGTCGATCCGCGGCCGTATGCGGTGGGCTCGATACGCGGCACGTTCGAACATTGCAAGCACCTCACCAACTTGCTGCCAGCTATGGGCTATAGCTCCATGCAGCGGCATGAACTGGAGGAAACCATCCGGCGCACGCCGTGCGACCTGGTGGTGATCGCCACTCCCATTGACCTCAATCGAGTAATCAAAATTGACAAGCCGAACCTGCGGGTCACCTACGAAGTCGAAGAACTCACCAAGCCAGGGCTGGTTGAGGCGTTGGAGCAGTTTACCCAGGAACACACGCCGTCGCTGGCGGGAGCAATAAAATAATGAAGAAGAAGGATTTTCTCTCCATCAGGGACTTTTCGCCGGCGGAGATCCAGTATCTGCTGATTCTGGGCCGGCAGATGAAGACTCATCCGACTACCTATAGCGATGCCCTGAAGCGCAAGACGCTGGCGCTGATCTTCGAGAAGCCGTCGCTGCGAACCCGGGTCAGCTTTGACGTGGGCATCCAGCAATTGGGTGGATTCTCGATCTATTTGTCGCCCGCTGAGATCAACTTGGGGAAACGGGAGTCGGTGTACGACGTAGCCAAGAACCTGGAGCGCATGGTGCAGGGCATCATGATCCGCACGTTTGCTCATGAAATCGCTGAGCAGATGGCGGAGTATGCCAGCATTCCGATCATCAACGGCCTGACTGACTATAGCCATCCCTGCCAGGCCATGGCGGATTACCTGACCATGTGGGAGGTAAAAGGGAGCCTGGAGCGATTGAAGGTCGCTTTCGCCGGCGATGGCAACAACGTGGCGCACTCCCTGATGTTTGCTGGCGCGCAGCTTGGCGCGCACGTTTGGGTGGCGACTCCGGAGGGGTACGAGCCCAAGGCGGACGCCGTGCGCTGGGCCCAGCAGCGCTGCCAGGAAACTGGCGGCTCTTGTACCATAACCAATGACCTGCGCCAGGCATTGTCCGGGGCGGACGTAGTTTACACCGACGTCTGGGCCAGCATGGGACAAGAGGCCGAAGCCGAAAAACGCAACCGCCTCTTCCAGCCTTACCAGGTGAATGCTGCGGCCTTCGGCCTTGCCAAACCGGACGCGATCTTCCTGCACTGCCTTCCCGCGCATCGAGGCATGGAAGTGACGGGCGATGTTATTGACTCGCCGCGGTCCCTGGTGTTTCAGCAGGCGGAAAACCGGTTGCACGCGCAGAAAGCCATCATGCTGGAACTGATGAAGGGCGAGTTCGTGAAGCTGCCGGGTTTAGCCGAACTGCAAGAAACCTTGCACGTATAGGAACAGTGGCCAGCGGTGGAGACGTAGCTAGCTACGTCTCTACCGCCCGGCTGGCAACTGACCACTGGCAACTAGCCGCTGATTTATGAAGACGATCCTATTGGCCGTGGGTGGAAACTCGCTGATTCGCGCCGGGGAAAAAGGCACAATCGAGGAGCAGTTGGCCAACGCGCGTCGCACGGCAGCAGAGATTGCCGGATTGATTCGCGACGGTCATCGCCTGGTGCTGACCCACGGCAATGGTCCGCAAGTGGGAGCCGCGCTGCTGCGATCCGAAAGAGGCGCCAGCCAGGTGCCCGGGCATCCGCTGGATGTTTGTGACGCTTCCACCCAGGGCGAAATTGGTTATATTCTGCAGCAGTCGCTGCAAACTGAGTTGCAACTCGCGGGCCTGCAGGTTCCGGCGGTAACGGTAGTCACGCAGTGCGTAGTTTCCCTCGATGATCCGGCCATGAGTCATCCCACCAAGCCGATCGGCCCGTTCTATTCGCTGGCCGATGCGGAAGAGCGCAAACGTCAGTTCGGATGGGAGATTGTGGAGGATGCCGCGCGCGGCTACCGGCGAGTGGTGCCTTCGCCCGAACCGAAGGAAATTGTAGAACTGGAAGTCATCCGCGATTTGGTCGACCGCGGCGTGCTGGTCGTGGCCTGTGGCGGCGGAGGCATTCCGGTAGCCTGGGAGGATGGCAAGCTTCGCGGCGTGGAAGCTGTCATTGACAAAGATCGCGCTTCCGCTTTGCTGGCTTCGCGGCTGGGCGCAGACCTGTTTGTGATTTCTACAGACACAGATTTCGTTTATCTGGATTACAAGAAACCCACGCAGAGGCCGCTGACCGCAGTTCATGCAGACGAGCTTACCGGGCATCTGGCTGCGGGCCACTTCCCTGCCGGAAACATGGGGCCGAAAGTCCAATCGGCCTTACGGTTTCTTGGCAACGGCGGGAAAGAATGCATCATCACTTCCTGCGATAATCTAAGGCGAGCGGTAGCGGGCGTAGGAGGCACACATATATACCCGGGATGCGCTGCCGCAGACGCGGACAAAGCTGGGTCCTTCAAAATTCCTGTAGGAGGGCGATGACCATGTCACTGTCGAGTACGTCCCTGGGCAAGCCGGCAGCGGGCTATCGCCGGGAACCCTTTGAAGGAAAATTGCGCCATCTTGTCGAGTCGCAGCAGTTCACGGTGCCGCTGCTGATGGAGTTGTTTGACCGGTCGCGCGGGATGGAACATGTGGTGGCGCGCGGGGGATCGCTCGATTATCAGAACCGGATCATGGCGACCTTGTTCTATGAGCCATCCACCCGCACCCGGTTTTCTTTCGAGGCGGCGATGAACCGGCTGGGTGGCCGCGTGCTGGCCACGGAACACGCTTCCGCGTTTTCCTCTGAGATCGAAGGCGAACAGGTGGAAGATTCGATCCGGATCATCGGAGGCTACGCGGATGTGATCGTCATCCGCCACCACGAAGAAGGTGGCGCAAAACGGGCCGCCGAGGTCTCTCCGGTTCCGGTGGTGAACGCGGGCGATGGCAATGGCGGCCAGCACCCGACCCAGGCGCTGCTGGATTTGTACACGATTTACCGGGAACGCCCGCTGAACGGCCTGAGCGTGGCCATGATTGGCGAATTGGACAGGGGCCGTACGGCTCGCTCCCTGGCTTACCTGCTGGCCAAGTTCGATCGCGTCAAGATGTTTTTTGTGAGCCCACCAGAACTTCAGATGAAGCCGGACATTCTGGAATATCTGGATGAGCACGCGGTGCGCTACGAAGTCGAGGCTGACATCAACCGCATCGTTGGCGAAGTGGATGTGGTTTACCAGACGAGGATCCGGCCGGAACGAGTCCGTGATGTGGCCAGTTTGCGGGACTTCGCCATTGATTCTGCGCGGGTGCAGCGCATGAAACGGGACGCTCTGATTCTGCATCCGCTGCCGCGGACGGTAGAATTAGACAAGTCAGTGGATGACGATCCCAGAGCTTTGTACTTCCGCCAGGCAAGAAACGGCCTGTTCGTGCGGATGGCGTTGTTGACCATGTTGTTGGAAAGAGAATAGTCAGGAGTAAGGAGTCGGTAGTCAGGAGCCAGGAGTCAGAAGGCTTGTGAAGGGACATCGTGACCTCGTGGTTTGGCAGAAGGCGATGACGCTGGTGACCGACGTGTATCAAGTTACGCGCAGTTTTCCCAAAGATGAGGTTTATGGTCTTACGGCGCAGCTCAGACGAGCAGCAGTTTCGGTACCCAGCAACTTGGCAGAGGGCCACGGGAGGAACTCCAGAAAGGAATTTCACCATTTCGTCGGCCAGGCACGCGGCTCGTTGACAGAACTTGAGACGCAACTCGAGATTGCAGCCAATCTTGGCTATTTGTCACAGGCCAACGCCTCGGAGCTTCTTGGGAGAGCGAGCGAGATAGCTCGGATGCTGAATGGACTGCGCGCGTGGTCGGAGGCGAGTTGAGCACAAAGCCGACTCCTGACTCCCGACTACTGACTACTTTGTTCTAGAAAAGGAGCCTGCATGGCGGTAATGGAACGTTCGATGCGCACCCAGGATTTCGTAGAACTGGAGAATCTTTACGGGGCCCACAACTATCATCCGCTCGATGTGGTGATCGAGCGCGCACAAGGGGTGTGGGTTTATGACGTCGAGGGAAAACGCTACCTCGATTGCCTTGCCGCCTACTCGGCGGTAAATCAGGGACATTGCCACCCGGCAATCCTGAAGACCCTGGAGGAGCAAGCCCACAAGGTTACGCTCACCTCGCGGGCTTTCCGCAACGAACAACTCGCTTTGCTTTACAAGGAGCTTCACGAATTGACCGGCTTCGATATGGCGCTCCCCATGAATTCCGGGGCTGAAGCCGTTGAGACCGCAGTGAAGACCGCGCGCAAGTGGGGCTACAAAGTCAAAGGCATTCCTGACGGTAAAGCTGAGATCATTGTGTGCGCAAACAATTTCCACGGCCGCACCGTAACCGTTGTCGGCTTTTCAACCGACGAACAGTACCGCGACGGGTTCGGGCCTTTCACCCCGGGTTTCAAGATCATCCCTTTTGGCGACACCAAGGCCCTGCGTGAAACAATTACGCCGAACACCTGCGCGTTTCTGGTGGAACCGATTCAGGGCGAAGCCGGGATCGTGATCCCACCGGCGGGATTTCTGAAGGCGGCAGCGGAGCTGTGCCGCCAGAACCGCGTTCTGCTGATGACGGATGAAATTCAATCAGGCCTCGGCCGCACCGGCAAGCTTTTTGCCTACATGCATGAGGGAATCACTCCGGATGTGCTGATCGTCGGCAAGGCACTGGCGGGAGGGTTTTATCCGGTGTCCGCCATTTTGGCGTCGAAAGAAATTCTGGGCGTCTACCAGCCCGGCGATCACGGCAGCACGTTCGGCGGAAACCCGCTGGGATGCGCGATTGCCCGTACAGCGCTGCGGGTGCTGATGCAAGAAAAAATGGTCGAGCGCTCGGCGGAGTTGGGAGCGTACTTCCTGGGGCTGTTGCAGACCTTGCGTGGCGCAGACGTCAAGGAGGTTCGCGGAAAAGGCTTGTGGATTGGAATTGAACTTCACAGTGCGGCCAGGCCGTTTTGCGAAGCGCTGAAGGATGAAGGAATTCTTTGCAAGGAGACACACGACAGAGTCATCCGGATCGCGCCTCCTCTCGTCATCACCCGTGAGGAGATTGACTGGGCGTTCGCCCGGATCAGGAAAGTCATAGAGAAGCAGTAGTCCGCGCGGGCCGCGCTTTTTCTGCGGCGGATTAGGAGCGGTCGCGCTGGGTGCTGGGTTGTGGCGGGAGCGGCGTACCCACTCCGAAACAGGATGGGCCTCACTCACTCGTAGCGCAGTGACTCAATGGGGTCGAGGTTGGCCGCTTTCCACGCAGGGTAGATTCCGAATAGCAATCCTTCAACGGCGGCTGAGCCAAAACCGAAGCTTGCCCAGAACCACGACATGCGGGCCGGCAAGGCGCTCCAGATGGCCGGAATCGTCCAGGTGATCATGGCGCCCAGCAGCACCCCGAGCACACCGCCCATCGCTGTCAAGGTAATGGCTTCCAGCGTAAATTGCAGCAGGATGTCGCCTTTGCGGGCGCCGATGGCTTTGCGCACGCCGATCTCGCGCGTGCGTTCCGTAACCGATACCAGCATGATGTTCATCACCCCGACGCCTCCCACAATCAAGCCAACGCTCGACACCGCAAACATGAAGATGAATACCGCGCCGGTAATCTGGTTCCACACGTCGGAAAGCGAATCCTGGGTAAACAGGTCGAAGTTGTCTGGCGCGTCCGGCGCGACTTTGCGGCGGCGGCGCAGGAGTTCGCGCATTTCATCCATGGCCTTCGGCATGTCGTCGTGCGTGGTGGCTTTGACCGTGATCCAGTATTGTTTCAGCTCGGGATGCAGTTTGCGGAACGTCGAGAGGGGAAAATAAACAATGTTGTCGTTGGGGTTCTTGCCGTTGGAGAAAACATTCTTCATGGGCGCGACCACGCCGACCACTTCGAACATCTGTCCTTCAATATTGATTTCTTTGCCCAGCACCTGACCCTGGGGAAACAGCTCCGAGGCAGTGTCCGAACCGAGCACGATGACCGCAGCGCGTTGCGCATCTTCAACTTCGTTGAACCAGCGCCCGGTGGACAAGTCCAGGTCGTACACCTCCTTAAAAGAGCCGGAATCGCCCTCGAGAATCGTGTTTTTGGCCCGGCGGTCGCCATACTTCACCACGTAGGTGCCTTCGCCAAACTCCTGTTGAAGGTACGACAGGGTTGCGGTCATATACTTGACGTGGGGCAAGTCCTTCACGGCCAAGGCGTCGTCAAATGTGAGTTCCTTGCGCTTGCGAATTTCTTCGGTGGGCCGGCCAAAGGTGATCGGCTGATGGTATGCGAAGATGATGTTCGATCCCAGGCTGGACATGGCTTGCTGGAATTGGTCGTTCATGCCGCGCACGACGGAGGAGATCCCAATGACGACCGCCACTCCGATCACGATGCCGAGCACAGTCAGGGCCGAACGCAGCTTGTTGCTGCGAATCGTGTCCAGAGCCATCTGGACAATTTCCCCGTAATCACGACGACGAAGCATAGGAACTGAGTAATTTAGTAATTGCGTAATTTGGTAATTTCACGGCAACACCGCATCCCAGGTTTCCAATTACGCGATTACCAAATTACACAATTTTCCTAGAGTTCGAACCTCAGCGCCACAATCGGGTCCAGGCGCGCGGCGCGCCGTGCCGGGTAAACGCCGAAGAATATCCCCACGCTGGCGGAAACCAACAGGCTGGCGGCCACCGCCCACAACTTAATTGCGGATGGCATCCCAATCAGCGCGGTAATGCCTTTGGCCACTGCGATTCCGAACAGCACCCCCAGCACGCCTCCGAACAGAGCCATGGTTCCCGATTCGATCAAAAACTGCAGCATCACATCCTGGCGGCGCGCGCCCATGGCCTTGCGAATGCCGATTTCCCGCGTACGCTCGGTCACCGACACCAGCATGATATTCATGATGACGATACCGCCCACAACCAGCGAGATAGCAGCGATAGCCACCATGGCGATAAAAAAGGTGCTGCTCAGGCTTGACCAGATGCTTAGAAACCCCTGGTTCGTCTCCGCGGCGAAGCTGTCGGGCTTGCCCGGTGGATCGTGGCGGCGGGCACGCACAACGGCGCGGGCTTCGTCGAGGGCAGTTTCGAGTTGTGCGCCCACTCCGCTCGCTTTGCCGAAAATCCGGATACTGTTGTGGCTGCCGAATTGCTTGAAATAAGCCGTGATGGGGATCACCACGTAATTGTCGCGGCTCTGTCCGAGCGTTTTGCCCACCTTCTTGCCCACTCCCACCACGGTGTAGATTTCACCTTCCACCCGAATTTCCTTGTTCAGTGGATCGACCCCGGGAAACAGGTTTTCCACCAGGTCGGTGCCAATCACGGCCACATCTGACCAGCGGTCCAAGTCATTCTGGTTGATAGCGCGACCGGAACTGAGATCGAGGTTCAGCATCTCCCACATGGATGGGGTGGACCCGCGAACCCAAACGTCGCTGACCGACTGCTCGCCGCGCTTGACATGTCCGTCCAGTTTCGTGACCGTGGCGCCGGTCATGGTGCAGTGCCGGCAACCGTCCTGCACCGCGTCGTAGTCTTCCATGGTAAGGTCTTTGCGCCTCTGGCCTTCGAGAAACTGGTCGATATTGGTAACGACGGGCGAAACTTTGCTGATGATGAAAACGTCCGCGCCCAGATTGAAGATTTTCTCGGCAACGTAGCCGTTTATTCCGTTGACGAAGGTGACCACGGCAATCACCGCAGAGACGCCGATCACCACCCCCAGCAAGGTGAGCACTGAACGCAGCTTATTCGCCCACAGCGATTGCAGCGCGATGCGGATGGCTTCCAGCGTGGTCATGAGTCAGGTCGTTGGTCGCTCGGTAATCCGTTACTGGCGACGACTTCAGTCTAGCAGGTGCTCGCCGGCTCTCCCATGCTGCCAACTGTGGAGTCGATGCTCTGGATCTACGGTTTAGCCGAAGGACAAACGACCAGCGGCAGACAGCCGAAGACCAGAAGCCAAGGAATGGCGGCCGCGAGCTAATCTGAGCAGGTGCCAAGCGCCTCCGGTGTGCAAAGTTTTGCAGTATTGACATCCTCTGCGGCTGAGAGCACAACTCCTTTCTGTAACTCCCCCACTGGCCGAACGTCTGCCAGGAGTCTCACAACGAGGTCATTCTATGCACAGCAGCAACGTTCGGATCGCCAAGCTCGGCATTCTGCTATTGGGAATCACCCTTCTTCTTGTGGCTGGCGCGTCTGCAGCCAGCAAGGAGAAAGTCATCTATTCGTTCCAGGGAGGCAGCGACGGCTCAAATCCGTGGTCGGACCTAGTAGCCGACGCCGCCGGGAACCTCTACGGGACAACGACTGCGGGCGGTACGGGCTGCAACTGCGGCACAGTGTTTGAACTGATGCGAACGAAGGACGGATGGAAAGAGCAGGTGCTGTACAGTTTTACCGAGGGCAGCGACGGCGGTGAACCGCAGACGGGGCTGATTCTCGACGACGCCGGGAACCTCTATGGTACGACCTGGAGCGCGGTCTTCCAACTCGCGCCAAATGGGCATGGGGGATGGACGGAAAGCAACTTGTACACTATTCCCTTTGGTATTTGGCCGGCCGGTGATCTCGCCTTCGACGCCAAGGGTAACTTGTACGGTGCCAGCGCTGACGACGGAAATTACGGCAACCACTGCGGGGGCAAATCGGATACTGGATGCGGGTTCGTGTTCCAGCTTTCACCCCAGGCAGGCGGTTCTTGGACTGAGACTACCATCTACACATTCTCCGGCGCGCCCGACGCCGCTAGTCCCTCGTCGGGGCTGGCTTTGGACGCCGCGGGGAACTTGTATGGAGTTAGCAGTGGCGGGGGCACTGGATCGTGCTTGATTCGATACCAAAACGCCACTTCTGGCTGCGGCACAGTCTACGAGCTTTCCCCGAACTCGGGAGGAAACTGGACGGAAAGCGTCCTCTATAGCTTCACTCGCGGAGGCGGGCACGGTGTCTACCCGTTGGGCGGTTTGCTTTTTGACAAGGCCAGCGATGTGTACGGAGTGTCACGGGCCGGCGGCGATGGGCTAGGCACAGTCTTTAAGTTGCACAACTCGAAAAAGAGCGGCTGGCAACAGACTGACTTGCACCTCTTTTACGGAAAGCCCAATGACGGTTCCACCCCGATAGGAAGGTTGGCGACGGACGCTGAGCGCAATCTGTTCGGCGTCACCTCGTCGGGCGGAGCGAATCGGGCTGGAACCGTTTTTGAGATGCGGCACTTGAAGAACCGCTGGAAGGAGATCGTCCTTCACAGCTTCGGCGCAAGCGGCGACGGAGCCGAGCCTCTGGCGGGGTTAGCTTTTGGTCAGAACGGCCATCTGTACGGAACTACCCAAAACGGCGGAACGGGAACAGCTTGCCGGGGCGGCTGCGGCGTTGTGTATGAGGTCACACCCTAGGCGGCTGGGTTTTTCGAGAAGAGGAGAAGCACATGAACGATCGAGATTTGAATCTGAAAGGCGGAGCCTCCAGACGCCGTGGCGCGGCAAGCAAGCTCGGCGCTCAATTGGAGGAGTCTTTGTCGGCGTATGCTGCGGCAGCAGCAGCAGCGGGAGTGAGTCTTCTGGCGCTGGTGTCGCCCGCCGGGGCGAAGATCGTCTACACCCCGGCAGATACGCAGATTCTCCGAAACGGGGGGCCCCTGCCGATCGACCTGAACCACGACGGAGTGGCCGACTTTTTCCTGTCTCTTGCGGCCGGAAGCTCTACCGGAGCCTTTCAGGTGGGCGCGTCGAACCAGAGCAATAAGATTTGGGGCAAGGGAACCATTAGCTGGTCCTTCCGGCCGGCTGGCCCGCTTAAGTCTGTTCGCAGCGGCGCGTTTGCGTCAGCCCTGCGGCCTGGCTTCAAAGTGGGTCCCAGCAAGTCATACTTCCAGAAGGGCGGCGGCCTCATGGGAGCCTTCTGGTCCGCCTGGAGGCGAAGCAGCAGCGGTACTGTCGGTCAGTGGTGGTACACCCACAATCGCTATTTGGGTTTGCAGTTCGTGGTCAACGGCGAGACCCATTACGGCTGGGCGCGTGTGGATACGAAAAACAATCTGATCCTCAAGGGCTACGCGTACGAGACCGTTGCTAACAAGCCGATCGTGACCGGGAAAACGAAGGGACCGGACGTGGTCGTCTTCGAGCCGGCCAGCCTGGGCCGTTTGGCGCAGGGAGCGTCCGGGATTTCGGCTTGGCGGAAGTGATGGGGGCCTGTGGCCCTTGGTCGCTGGTTTTCGACCGATCATCGTTCGTCGTCGGAGCTTGGTTGCCAGCCGTTAGCCGCTCGGCGCAGTTCGTTTCTGGCTACCAGCTCTTTACAGGAGCGGCTAGGGCAATTCCACGACAGGTATATCCCAGCAGAAAACACCAAATCCCTCCACTCCGCGCTCCCTTCCGCAAGCGGAGGGGAGCACTCCGGTCGGGATGACACTCCCGGGAGGATGGGCGTCAGGCCAACGGTCAAAGACCAAACGCGCACGACGAAGGACCGATCTTTCCTTCTGCATCGCATATAATGATTACGTTGGCAGCTGGGCCGGACGGTCGCCCCGCCCATTCTGGCAGAAGCAAGAAACTAGTGGCTCCTGCGAGAATGGGCGGGGAGGAAAGTCCGAACTCCGCAGAGCAGTGTGCCGGATAACGTCCGGGAGGGTGAGTTCACGCGTCCATCAAGCCCCCTCTTAATGGATCGGGAACTCATTCGACGGAAAGTGCCACAGAAAACATACCGCCCCGCCGTTCTGGTGGGGCTTCGAAGCGCATGTGGGCGCGGGCGTCCCCGCCCCTGCAGAAGCGCGATGAAGGCTGACCAGAACGGCGGAGTAAGGGTGAAAAGGTGCGGTAAGAGCGCACCGCCGTCGCAGTAATGCGGCGGGCAGGGCAAACCCCACACGGAGCAAGACCAAATAGGGAGGAAGTCCCGCCGTTGTGGCAGGCTCTTTGTGAAAGCTAATAGGTGCTCAGGGGAAGGGCACGGCTTCAGCCGTGCCGCTTAGAACGGAGAGAACGCGGGCTTTAGCCCCTTGAGGCAACGAGGCCCACTCCAGGCTTCGTTAGTGGTTTGACAGTTCAGCAGAGAGCTTGCGACATCGGCGGGACACGTGCTGGCTCGGTGCGTTAAACCTCCGGGTAGGTCGCATGAGCCTGGCAGTAATGCCCGGCCTAGAGGAATGACCGTCCTGCGGGAGCGATCCCGCAGACAGAATTCGGCTTACAGGTCCAGCTGCCACAAACAAAGGACTTACAGCGCGTTTGCTGGCGGGCGTGCCGTTTTTGTGCCGCTCTCGTCACCAGCTCGCTATAGAGTCTCAAGGCTCCATCTGTTGTCGTGTGGAGGCTAGCCGATGGCTGAAGAAGAATTTGGGCGGCGATTGCTGTTCGACTTTTTTATTCATGAAGCCGAGAATATCCACAACAGAGTGGACTGGTTCCTCATCTTCCACGGGATTTTGTTCGAGGCATTTTTATCCACCCACTACGCCGTGCATCGCATTACGTTGGGCACGCTCGGTTGCTTGGTAAGCTACGTCTGGCTCGTGGCAGGTGTCCGCCAATTGTGGGACGTGAGGCAGCTCGTGGAGTCCGTCAAGGACAGGAACATTATGGGAGCGGCCGCTGCCGATTTGTTCAAGGGCATGTACAAGGCACGTGCAGAATGCCAGCCACGCTGGATAAGATGGGCTCGCGCTACACCAGCCTTCTGTATTCTGCTTCCGTTTGCAGTTTTGGTTGCCTGGCTCGCCGTAACCACAACATACGCGGACTCAGGCGCAAGATTCTCAGCCCTAGAAATCATTGGTTTGGCCATCGCTTTGTTAACGGTCGCGTGGGCATTTCTTCGAGGACCGACTCCCTCAGCCGAGGCAATCGCCCTTCTAAGGGACAAGAACACCTCGCAGGAGGATGGCAAGGACAGGGGCAAGTGAAGAATTGCGTCTTGGCTTTTAGGCGCGGTAAGAGCCGTACTGCTGTACCGCTTTTATGTCAGCGGCTTCCAAGCCACTGCCGGCTTCCATGATTAGCGGCACGCGCACGGCGCATAATGGCCATCAATGAGAACCTGCGTCTTCTGCGGCGACGTCGCCAACACAAAGGAAGACATGTGGCCCGATTGGCTGATTCGTTGTGTCGGCGAAGACCCCAGCTCGCCGAGCCAATACTGGCGCAGCACTGAATCAGCTCCAAGAAGTTGGGCGGGGCCACGATTCAAAGTCAGAAACGTTTGCAGGCGTTGCAACGGCGGTTGGATGAGCGATTTGGAAAACGCCGTTCGGCGGCCAATGGGTTGCCTCGTAAATGATTTGTCGATTCCGCTATCGCCTGATGACCAGTATGCCCTCGCAATGTGGTGCTGCAAGACGGCGATGGTGATTGAGGGGGCGAAGCAGGACAAAAACAAGTTTTATAGCGAAGCAGACCGGAAGAATTTGCACCTACTGAAGGCGGTACCTCCCGATACGTTGGTATGGGTGGGAAGATGTGCGCAGAGCTATCTGCTGCACGCGGAGGCGCGAAAGCTACATGTAAGCCGCCAACTGCAAGGCACCCAAGTTACCGATGGTTGTTCCACAACTTTTGTTATGAAGAGGCTGATACTTCAAATGCTATCCGTCCACCGTGCAGCCGGAGCAGGTGGAGGCACCCTAGGCGTCGAAATTCAGGGAGGGGATTGGAACCGCAGCCTGATTCAAGTGTGGCCGCGCGCCGACCGAAACGTGAGATGGCCTCCTTCGCGAGCGTTTGGAGAACACGATGAAAGCCTTCCTCAGTTAATTCGGCGGTTTGTGGTCGGTATTCGATTCGACAAGTAGGAAGTTGCCCGACTGATCGGCATGCCTGAAGCCATGCCCTACCCAAGTCCGGCCCACATTGTGAGCCCCCTATTGCGCCCTACAGTAACTCGAGAACTGACCTAATCCGCCGCTACGCCTTGCGCCTCTTGATCAAACTGGGACGCGGGCGTCCGCTGAGCGATTTGGCCGCGCAGTTCGGCTTCCAGCGCCGCCAACTGGGCTTCGATGTCATCGGCGGCTTTGCGTTTGCGGATGACTTCGTCGCGATAACGGCGCAGAAAGTAATCGATGGTCTCGACGCGAATCTTGATCGAGCCTGCAGGCTTGTTCTCGTCCAGATCCTTGAAGCAGAAGTAGGGCGTTCCCGACTTTTCGATGATGCCCTCAATCACGCCGTAAATCGGCGCGTCGTGGCCGCACTTAAAGCTAGACATCTCCAGCGCAACCAGGTTCGGGTGGCGCGCCGTGAACTTGGCCGCCCAGACCTTGTGGTTGGTGCTGCAGGAATAAGAGTTCTTCCAGGCGTCGGAAATATCCAGCGGGCTGCTGATCACGCCGGCGCGAACTTCTTCGCCGAAAAGCCGCTCGAGCATGTCTTCGTCGAGGGGCAGCGTGTTCTGCGAAAAGATCGGGTAACCGAGCTTCTGGAACTCCTCGAGGATTTCGTGGTTTAGGCCGGGATCATGATGATACGGCCGGCCGAGCATGACGATGCCGATGCGATCTTCGCGCTCCAGTTGGTCGAGGACCTGACGGGCACGGCGGCGGATACTGGTTTCGTAATCCTTGAGCGCCTGATAGCCAACTTCGATGGCGCGATCATTCTCCTCTTCCGACAAGCCGAGGATGGGCTGCCACGCCTGCAGCATCTGGTAGGCGAAAAGCTTGCGATCAGAAAAATTCAGAATCGGATCGAGATACTTGACGTTGTGCTCGGCGAAAACGTCGTTTTCCTTGGTAAATGCTGCTTTCACGGTTTCCGGCGTCGCGGTCACAGTTGGGCAGGCGTTGGCCGCGACAATCTTCACCAGCGGCGAATGCAGCACGTCGTACATAGGGAAGAAGATGACGTTCAGCGGCTTCTTGCGATGCTTCTCCTGAACCAGGTTGTACACGTGCGAGATGCCGACTTTCGCGGGGAAACACGGATCAATGGCCCCGCGGCTGGAGCCCGCACGATACAGCTCGGGACTGGTGTAATCGGAGTAAATGATGTTCTCCGGCTGCACGCCGAGGCTTTGCAAATACCCGCTAAACAGCGGCGCGTAGGCGTAAATATTGAGAACGCGCGGAATGCCGATGCGCTGTTTCTTGCGGTTTTCCATTAAGGAGATGCGTTCTTTCGCAGCCTTGTTCCAGAATTTGGCAGTGGGGATGGGATCGGCCACGCTTTTCACTTTAACCGGACGGAAAACTTCTTTGGCCGCGATATCCACGAAATTGGGATGGGCATCTTTGAGCTGATCGATTCCGGCCTTGATGTCTTTCATCTCGTTGACATCTTCGACCGTCCCTTTTTCGCAGGTGGCGATGATGAGGCGCTGCTCGCCATGCATCAGGGGAACTTTGGTGACTTTTTGAATCGGGACTAAACTCAGGTCTTTCTCGGGTTCGGTTCGAATGTCGATGAACGTCCGCAGACAATTGTTCTTGCAGAAATTGCAGCGCGTGGCTTCGTCTCGCGTGGTGCGGTATTCGATCTTGCGGACGGCATCGAGACCGACGAAGGTCGTTTGCTGACCCTTGCGCCACAGGCGCAGCGACTCGACGGCAGCACCGATGGCGCCGGATTCGCCGCAGTGCTCGTGCACGATGATCTCCGGCTGTTTTCCCGCGGCGCGGAAGCTGTTGCGAATGAAATCGACTTCCGCCTTGACCACGGCAAGATTATTCTGCGTTCCACCTTGGAGAATAAAGCGAGAACCGAGAGCAGCCAGGTTGGGAATGCTGGCAACGTAGAGAAACACGTTCTTGGGAAGGACGGCGGCCAAACCGGCGAGAATTTCTTCCGCCCGCCAGCCTTGGCGCTGGAAGCCCACGATGTCCGACTGCATGAATACCGCACAGCCGTAACCGAAAACGGGCATGGCTTGCGCAGAGAAGGCGAGATCGGCATACTGCTCGACGCTTAAACCGAATCCCTCAGCCGTCGATTGTAGAAAATACCCGTTACCTGCCGAGCACTGGGTATTGAGCTTGAAGTCTTTTACGCGTCCGTTGTGCAGGATGATGATCTTGATGTCCTGCCCGCCAACGTCCACGATCACGTGCGGATCTTCGTAGAACTTCAGAGCGGACTCTGTGTGGGCAACGGTCTCCACCAGCGCAACATCGGCGTGAAGGACATCTTTCAAAATGTCCTTTGCGTAGCCGGTGGTGGCGACTCCAAGAACCTCCAGCTTGGCTTTCTGTGCTTCCACCTGGCCGCGCAGGTTCTCGAACATTTCGATCGTGTCCTGGATCGGGTTCCCGTTCGAAAGCTGGTATGCCTTGCAGAGAATATCGCCCTTGTCGTCGAGAAGGACAGCCTTGGTAGAAGTTGAGCCGCCGTCGATTCCAATGAAGCCGGCGACGGTCTGATGAGCGCTGAATGGGGCGGGAACGAACTTCTTGCGACGATAGGCGATTTTGAAATTGTCGAGCTCTTTGTCGTCGTTGACCAGGCCTTTTGCGCCTGCCTTCGCCTTTTCTTCCTGGCGACCGAAGTCGATGTAGTGCACGAGTTGCTCGTACCCGTGATAGCAGCCGATGCAATCCTCTTCGCCCCTGCCGAATTCAATCGCGCCTAAGGCGGCGAAGTACTGCGCGTTTTGCGGGACCTTGATCAGGTCTTCGGGCTTGGCGCCATCGGGAACTGCGACTTTGCGCTCCTCCCACATGCGCGGAATGTTGGCCTGCCAAGCTTCGCGCATGCCGCGAACGAAAGTGTTTGGGCCGCCCAGCAGAAGAACATGCGGCCGCAAAGTGTGGCCGCGAGTCAACACGCTGAGATTCTGCAGAACGATGGCTTCAAACAGCGATGCCATCAGCTCATCGGGCGGTGTGCCAACTTTTTGCAGGCTGTTGATGTCGGTTTCAGCAAACACGCCGCATTTGCCGGCGACTTTGTGCAGCTTGATTCCGTGGTAGCCCTGTTGGCAGAGCTGTTCTGCGGGGATCTTCAGCTTGGCATTTATTTTGTCGATGACTGCGCCGGTGCCGCCGGCGCACTTGTCGTTCATCGACGGAATCTTCTTCTTGCGGCCGGTCTCGTCATCGTCTTTGAAGACGATGATCTTCGCGTCCTGACCGCCTAGCTCGATGACGGAATACACCTCGGGATGAAGCTTCTCCACAGCCAAAGAGACCGCCGTCACCTCTTGCACGAACTTGGCGCCGATCTGGTCGGCGATCGAGCCGCCGCCGGAGCCGGTCACAAACATGCGCGTGTTGCGCCGGTTGATGCCGACTTCGGCCTCCATGCGGCGCAGGAACTCCAGGGTTTTCTCGGGCTGCTTGGTTTCGTGGCGCTGGTAATCGCACCACAGCATCTGGTCGGTGGCAGCGTCGACCACGACCGCCTTGACCGTGGTGGAACCAACGTCCAGCCCAGCGAAAAATCTGGTCTTATGGTCGTGCGGCTTGAGGTGCTCTTGCGGCCGTTCCGGGCCACGGCAAACCGGGGAACAAAGTTGCCGAGGGTGGTCGTGTTGGGTTTCGTGGTCGTGCATTCCGTTGCCTTGCAAATACCTGAACTCAGTCGCCGATTAGAATTCCTGGTCTGTAAACTACATTCCTCGCGGGCCCCATGGCCCCGCTCGGGGAATATAAAAGCTGAATCACACCCAGGGCTTCCGCCCTGGGCTAGATTATGCCGCCCCTTCGGGGCTGGCCTTCAACAGTTTCCGGCGCATCGCCTCACGAAAGATGACTGGCCAATCATCGCGCCCTGGGGAGACGTAGCAAGCTACGTCTCTACAGTTCCAAGTTTGTTTCAGTCGCCGCTGGCGGCAGCGGGCACCTGCACTCCCGGCGCGCGCGAACGTCGCCACAAACGGCTGCTCTTGTCCATGCGATCACTCACATGCAGGATGAATTGCGCCGCAGTTCCGGCAATCCCCTCGCGCTGCGGTACATGATAGAACGGCCGCCGCAATTCGGGATGCTCGGCGATGTACTCGCGAATCTGTTCCAGGCTCTTGCCGGTTGCCTTGAGGCACTGTTCGAACTCGGCCTTGGCTTTGACCTTAGCTTCGCCGAGCGCCATCTGCACGCGGCTATGCGCGTTGACTTCGCCTTCGCCCGAAGTCTCAATCGGAAGGAAAATCATATCTTTGAATTTGTTGATCACCGCCGATTGAACGCCATCGGACTGCGAAGAAGGCATGCAGCCAAACGGTTTCAGCGCCAGCACCATGTGGCAGAGCTTGTGGACGGTGTAGTAGACGTTCTTGCCAACCTCCAAGTGTCCTTCTCCGCCGCGCGCGAATTGGTTGTAAAAGGGATGCGCCATCTCCGCCAGCTCCCTTTGCGGAACCAGATGGTGGGTAATTCCGCCGAGGTTTTTGATCGTGCGGTGATAGAAGAAATTCCACGCCTTCTGCCCGAAGCCAATGCCCCAGAGCTTCTTGCGCAAACCGAAATAGTTCGCCAAATGCTTCTTTATGTCGTGCCACTCCGGATTGCGGTAGGGCCGGTTCACGGGCCACTTAGCAATCGCGTGAGCTTTGGCCTGGTACAGGAGATACGCGACCCAGGTAGCGATCGGCTCAACCATGACTTGCGCGCCTTCGCGCTCCAGGAATTCGAACATGTGGAAGTTGCCGTCGCCCTCCGTGGTCTGCGCCCAGAACTCTCCGGTGACTTTCACCACTGGTTTGACCTTCGTGCGATCCACTTCGATGCTGTTCATCCGCTCGCGAGCGGTGTGAAGAGCATTCAGGTAATCCTTGCCCCACATGTGCTCGTGCATTTTGCCAAAAACGTTGGCGGTATTTCTCAGGATTTTGTTGCTCTTAAATTTTGGTTTGAGCCAGTCCGGCGCACGCTGTTCGATCTCGAAAGAGTCGCGGTTGCGGAGATCGTCGCAAAGCCCCTCCACCATTTCGTGGAACACCCGATCGGTCTCGCCTTTGCTTACTTCGAACGGCCGAATCTGGTAGATCAGGTCGTTGATTACGTCGCCGAGGTGCATGGCGTTCAGCATGCCGAGTCCGAAGTCAATAGTGAACTTCAGCCCCGGCTCGCCGGAGGCAGCCTTGATCCCGTCGCTGTCTTTGAACAGCAGGACGCGAAAACCGTCGAATCCGGCATTCTTCAGCGCGAAACGATATTCCGCCTCGTACATTCCGAAGCGGCACGGGCCGCAGGAGCCGGCAGTGAAGAAGACATAGTTGTCCAGAATCTGCTGCCGCGAGAGACCTTCTTTCTCCAGGAACTGGAGATACTGCACCAGGTTGCCGACGGTGAAGTACGTGGGATTGCACTGGCCGTTGTTGCCGTACTCCTTGCCGAGTTGAAATGCCGGGACATCGGGCACGGGCAGTTTCTCGCAGCGGTAGCCGCAGCCCTGGAAGACGGCACGGATCAAATCCTCATGCTTCCAGGTGAATCCGCCGAAAAGAATCGTGACATGCTTTCTCTCGTCGGCGGTAAAGGCGCGCTCGATGGGGCGATGGAAATGACTGGGTGGGTCGAGGCCGGCTATTCTGCGCAGGCGCGCGCGTTCGGCCTCCAGGCGCTGCTTGATTTTCTGATCTTTTTCAATTCGCACAAGGCTGGTCGCCATTATCTTCCTCCGGCGTTTCGGCTGACGATGCTGTTGGCTGCGAAACCAACGAGGATTCCGCAGCCGTTCAAAAACTCCTCAAAGCCAGCGACAAGGAGATTGGACGTTTGCGCCAGAGAAAGTCGTTCCACGACAAATCCCGGGGCGCCGATTCAATACCACAACCGTCTCCCGGCACAGCCGGAAGATACCCTATGCCAGTACCCCGTGTGGTGAACAAAACTAAACAAGCTACCGCTCACGCCTTGAAATCCGTGGGCGGCTTGCATCAATACCCACCTGATTACCCTTGCATGGTTGTAACAGAAACCGAGGTTGTGATTCAAGTTGATCGGCGCAAGATCGGGCAAGTTCTGTCAGCGCGTTTAGTTGTGTAAGATCAAACCGGGTTTTTCGATGGATATTCCCGTAGGCCGTCTCCAGCGTGAGCGATCTTCGCGCGGTGCGTGGCATCATTGACAGTTCTCTCCGTCTCCGCTTCAATAAAGAGAGCGGCTACGCGGCTTAGAATGCTTGCAGACTAGACTGCCAAGCTGTTCAGCAGAAGAATTCTGTTCCAAGAAAGAGCACTCATTGCAAAACACACGGGAGGGATGCGTATGCAGACAGGGGTAGAAAAGATTTTTGCTGGCCGAAAGCACATTGTGGTGCTGGCCGCAGACCACAGATACTTCGGCGTCGTTTCGGGTCTGGAGCGTCCCGGCGAGGTCCTTTCTCCGCTCCTGCCCTACGTAGATGCCCTGATGACCGACCCTGGCGTTCTTCGCCACTATTTCTGCAGCGGTGTAGGCCTGCCCGTGATCGTTCGTGCCTCAGGGTGTTCGACGACTATGAATGTGCCGGTACCAGGCTACCTGCAGGAACCCGCGAAACTCGCTTACCAGCAACGCACCGGCAAGGACTTTCAACAGACTTACAGCGAGCACCGGGCCAAGATTGAGGCGGGCAGGGCGACGCCGGAAGAGTTTGAGGAATACCGCAGCCTGGACAGCGTCGTCAACCGGCCCGACACGATTGCCAATGAAAGGCTCATTCTGCGAGCTGAGGGTGTGAAGCGGGAGGGTGGGGCAGCCGCCGCAGTTTCGGTGTATCTGCGAACGGACTACCAGTCGCAAACCCTAAACAATTTGGCGACTATGTCCCGCGAGGCGCGAGTGATGAACTTGCCCGTCCTGGGAGTAGTAGCCGTCGGAGATGCCCTCGGCTATTTGGAAAAGGACTCCGACTTCCTGACGCGCGCCGGCTGTGTTCTGGTGGCGCACGGAGCCGACATGATCAAGACATACAACTGCGGAGAAGGGTTTGAGCGGGTTGTGCAGGCCTGTGGGGTTCCTGTGATTGTTGCCGGTGGCAAGGCTCCAAAGGGCGTGGATGAAACCAAGGATAGTCTGGATCTGGCCCATGATTCTATTCAGAAAGGTGCGAGCGGGATCGACTTCGGTCGGAGGGTCTGGAGACACAAGCACCCCGTAGCGATGATCCGGGCGCTCCGCGCAGTTGTCCACGATAACCAGTCGCCCAAGCAAGCCTACGAGGTGTTTAAGGACTTGAAGGAGAAGGCCTGATGCCAACGCCGACGACGATGAAGTCTGGCGCGTATTTCCGGAACGATGACGTTCGGGTCGAGGAACGCCCGGTGCCCGCGATTGGCCTGGGAGAAGTTCTGGTCCGCGTGGCCGTCTGCGGCATTTGCGGCAGCGACACCATGGAATGGTACCGCGAGCCGAAAGCGAGAGCGCAAGGCGGGATCAACAGCGGCCACGAGATTGCCGGAGAAATCGTCCAGGTCGGCGAAGGCGTTCAGAACTATAGAGTTCATGATCGGGTTGTGGTTGCACATCACTTCCCCTGTGGAAATTGCATACTTTGCCGTGACGGGAACGAAACTGCCTGCGAGGCCATGAATCAGAAGTACATCGAGCCGGGAGGTTTCGCCGAATATCTCCGGGTGTTGGAGAAGGGAGTCCAGCACGGACTCTATCACTTGCCTGACAGCATGAGCTATGCGCAGGGTTCTTTCGTGGAACCGCTCGGCTGCGTTGTTCGCAGCGTGCGAAAAACTGAACCGGTCGCCGCGCACACGGTGTTGGTGATTGGGAGCGGTTTGGCCGGGCTGTTGCACATCAAACTGCTGCGGGCGCGGGGCGTAGGAAGGATCATTGCAGTTGATATGAATGTCAGCCGCCTGGAAGCGGCCTCGCGTTGCGGCGCCGACGAAACGATACTTGCCACAAGCGAGATACCGCAGGCTGAGCGAGTTTATGTCTGTACGGCAGCAGAAGTCGCCTGCCAGAACGCCCTGAAGTACGTCAAAGGCGGAGGCCAGATCATGTACTTCGCAACCGGCGGGCCGGACATGAAACTTTCCCTACCGGTGACAAAGTTCTGGTTGACCCAAACCGCCATCAACTTCGCCTATGGGGCCGCGCCGCGCGACATGCGGGAAGCCATGGAGTTGATCCGCTCGGGAACCGTCTCCGTAGATGATTTAGCCACCCACCGCTTCGGCCTCGATCAATTAGGAGAGGCGTTTGATCTTTCCGCAAACCCGCGGGAAAACGCCCTGAAGGTGTTGATCGAGCCGACGTACGATTCAACGACTTGAGTTGGAAAGAACTACGCGGAAACGGGGCTTTCCGGAGGTGATGGGTCTGCTAGATCGTCCAAGGGAAAAACCTACAAAATCCTTGGCCACACGATCGGCCCCGACCGCTTGCAGTTGCCTTTTCGCAGGCCCCGATGGGTATCATCCTTCCTTGAGGAAAAGTGGGTTCGAAAACAGGTCTGCCCCGAGGCCGCCCCACGTCAATCTTGGCAAGAATCACACTGGATCAGGCTCTGTCTTGAGGGTCCTTCTGCTGGGTTCTTTCCCCTTGGCTCACAAACCATTCCAAGGGTTGATGACATCAAGACCACAATCCCCGAAGTCTGCAACGTTGCGCGTGGCGAGCTTAGCCCCTCGCGCTTGAGCAATGGCCGCGATCTGCGCATCCGCGTGGCTGATAGGTCTGCCGAGCGCCCGGCGGTGAGCGGCAATCTTAGAAAAAACTCGCGCTGCGGCGCTTTCGAACCCGAAAACGCGGTCCGCCAAATCCTCGGCAAACATAGCTTCCGCCACGGCCAGCAACCTCTCGCGGCGCTTGCCCTTGCTGAGCAGCTCAATTCCATAAAAGACCTCTGCCTCGGTGATTGAGGTCGTGAACAGTTCCGTCGCCGGTTGTTTCGCAACCCATGCTACAACCCGAGGAGAGGGCTCGGGCCTCATGAGCTCTGAGAGCACATTCGTATCGAGGATGATCATTCGCCAAATCCCGGGGCCGGGCGCAGAGCGTCGCGCCGCGGCAACTTAAGTTCCAGCCCACCAAAAGGCGCAAATCGGCGGTGAATGGCCTCCGCCAGGTTCTTCTTTATCGGTGAGGGGGCGGTAAGAGCTGAGCGCAAAATCTCCCTGGCCTCCTCCTCCATCGAACGTCCGTGATGGGCGGCACGGACCCTCAACCGGGTCTTGGTTCTCTCGTCAAGCTGTCGAATGGTTAATGTCGCCATGCTGTCAATGCTATCACTGCTAGCCACGAATGCAAAGCGACATTCCTTGAGGAGATGTGGGTTTGACAACAGGTCTGCCTTTTAGGCCGTCCCACGTCGCGACACCGTGGAAACTGAGTTCAAGCCTGCACAGTGGAACTACGAGAGGCGAGCAGGGAGCGTTAGCGCTCGACACTATTTCAGCATGACGAATCCAATCCAACTGGAAAGAGCCTGCTTCGGGATCACATCTGTCTGGCATCGAAGCCACTGAGCAGGCCCGCATCCCGCAACTTTTGATCGGTGGTCAGAAAAACGCGGCCCTGAGGAGCGTATTCGCACCACTCCAGAGCCGCCGCCAGCTGAAACGAGTCCGCGGCCCGCAAGTCGTAGCGATCTACAAGTTGTATCGAGGTGGCCCGCAAAGCGTCCGATGGCTGAATCACGGACCATGAACCGGCAAGGCTTTTGGCCAGTTTACTGGCCTTGGCCCAGTCACGGGAGTCGAGTTCCTTCATCCGCATAAGTCGCGCCAGCGCGCTCGCAATCTCAACCGGCGTCCCCCACCAAACGACAGCGTCATGGGTCTTGTACAGGGCAATCGCCCGAGGCGTCATGTCCTGCCGCACGCAGAGAGGAACGAGAGCACTCGCGTCCCAGAAAGCTGGAACCCGCGCTATCGGCCTTCCCGTTCTTGCCGCCATACTTGCTCCATGACCTCATCGGAAACATTCCCCGGGGGTTCCGGCCAGGAGACAGACGCAGGCCGTTTGGTTAAGGGTGGCGTGAGAACGCCACGGGCAACCAGCCGCTGCTCCTGCTTGGAGTGGCCTTCCAGACGGCAGGGCACGATCCGCGCCACGGGCTTGTTGCGATCGCACACAAGCACCTCTTCGCCCTCCCGGACGAGCTGAATATGGGCGCTAAGCTGCGCTTTGAGATCACTTATATTGACGGTTCTCATGCTCTAATCATAGTCGATGTGACCATGTTGGTCATCTGCTATTTTTCTGTTCGGAATGCGGGTCAAAGACTCAAGAACAGTCAACCTTGGCAGGAATCCCCCTCAAAATCGCACCCAGAGCAATCCCCTACACGCCCGGCTGCCCGCCGCAGCCTGCCATCGAGTGTGGCCAGAGGCAACGCCTCTCGTAAAGCAAGTTCGAGATATGCGGCATCGTATGCAGTCAGGTTTTGCTGACGTGCCACAGAGTCCCTCCGGCTCAGCTTTAGCCAACAGTTTCTCCAACTTCGCGATTCGCTCCTCGTGATTGGCCATCTCAATCAGTCGCGCCTGCGAAGTCAGTAAGCGCTCAAGACCCACTGCTGTCGAGCCTCATGATATTTCGCCGCGAGCGCTTCTACTCGGCGGCGGTTTTCGTCACAATCGAGGCAATCATCCTGGGGAAGCTTCGCTGCAGCCTCTTGGGCGGCACGGTTCCCCTTCCAGGTATGATCTCCACTTAGCACGAATGATCTCCATTTGTATGGCTTGCTAGCATTTCACTGATTAAGCCATCACAAAGCATCCCGGATGGCCAATCCTGCATAAGCAAGGCAGTATGCCTTGACCGCTGTGCCCGGCCCGGCTCCCCGAAGCGGCCACGGGCCGCCCCGCAAAACCTGCTCCAGCCTGAGGGCCAGGGCGCGTCGCCCAAGCCGACCTCGGAAACCTACGAGTCGCCGTCAACTTTCCTCAGGGTCGGCCCCAGCCTCAGTCAGCCGCCTCTCCAACTTTTCGAGGCGCTGCTCCAGATCCGACTTCTCGATCGCTCGCAGCTGCAAATTCAGTAGAGGAGCAAGACCAGAGGCGATCCGCGGGTTCAGCTTGCCCGCGTACACCTCAGCAATCAACCGAGCGATCATGGCCCGCACCGCCGTTGCTTCTTCCAAAGCGGGCAATGCATCGGCCGCGTCCCGGGGAACCTGCCGGTTTTTCCGGCCTCCGATTCGGCCCAACTCCGAAGCCTTGTTGGGATTGGCATGGAAGAAGCATAGCCCGCCCTCGGTCGCTGCCGCACGACAGGGCTTCCCGATTTTGGTCCGGGCTTGGCAACGAACACCGCGCCCTTTGGTTTCCATGATATTCCACCTTTCTCTCTTACAGAAAGCGGGGATCAACCATTCTTCCCCGGTCGGCCAACAAACGCCCCACGGTACGCAGCGTCTCCACTTGCCAAGCCCGTTTCTCCTTTGGCTCTGGGTTCCGCAACCCTTTACGGTCTCCTTGATTTCCGTTGGGTTTTGCGAAACAGTATTGATTCACTTGAAGCCGGGTACCATCTTTCAACCGCAAATACGTCCGGAACAAATCACCTTCCGCCCTCTCTTCCCGCTCCTTTTCCTCTTCGCCCGGCCAGAGATCAGGCGGAAAGCTGGCAAAGTAGGCCTTGCAATATTGCTCCACGCACTCTTGTGGAATCCAGGAACAGCGCTGCGCGACCAGATCGTACAGTTTTTTTCTCAGCCACTTGGCCATGTAGACATTGAACGGCTCAAGGCGCAAGGGGAAACGGTTCCCATGCAGCGGGCATTTCACAATGAACGCGATGCCAACCAGAATCGCAAATCCCACCATGGGCTGGTTCTTCTGTGGCGGGTAGCAGATACATCGCGGGTCCAGCCCGGACCGGGCGATCTGACGTTGTTCCCGAGCTTTCGCAACCCGTTCCGAAGACCGTTCCAGTTTTTCGATCCGTGCACGCACGCTGGACATATTCCTCCTTGGATTACTCTTGAGGTCTAGAAAGCTCTGGTTTCGAACATCCTCAACCTCATCCTCATCCGCGCCGTGTTGCTGTAAAAGTGGAAGTGGGGCTGCTTCTTCAATTCCTGCTGCATCTGCTGATGGAGGATCATGGCCGAAGTCGGGTCCACCTTCCACCGATCGGCCAGCGTTTCCTCGATTTCGGTCTCGCGCGGCTTCTGGGCGTCCCGCACCGTCGCCCAACTGTAATAGCCGTAGCGGAGCATGTCGTAGAAGTCGTCGAGTTCATCCCCGGGAACTTTCAGAACGTCGCCCTCCCGGTCTGGATCTTTCTTGCGGGATTGCAGGGCTTCGATGGTCTTCACGCAGTTGCGGCAGATTTTGAGCTCGCCATCCTTGAGCCCGGAGTAGAGCTTCATCGCACCCCCCACGCGGTCATTCTTCGCCTGCGAAAATCCCAGGTGACAGGGTGCGAGGATTTCGTTGATCTGGTTTGCCAGATTGAAACTCACGCCGCCTGCCTTGCCGTGCTCCGACCAAGCGTCGGGAGAGAGATACCATGGCATCCAACGACGCTCGGGCAGCTTCGACGGATCGATTTCGCCTTCGCTGATCCAGCGCTTCACGATAGCCTGCGCGACGCCGCGGGCGGTCTTGTCTCTGGCGTCGTGGCCTCCCAACTCATCCACCAAGTACACGACGCCCCTGCGGCAACTGTCGCTCGGCGGCGCATGTCTAAAAAGACCAGCCGCCGGCGCCGAAACCGAAAAGCCATAATCGCAGCTTGGCCACTGCGGCCACCACCATTGCTCTCCGATCTGGTGGCGGTCCACGGTCATGCTGGCGTAGTCCCAAATGTCGAAGAATTGGCCCTCGGTCGCTTCCCAGCAGCCCGCCAGCAAAGCCTTAGCCAGGGCAGGGGACTGCATGTGGAGCTTGGCCACGTAATCCTGCCCCAGCTTGTTGTGACCTTGAATGCTGCCGAGGATGTAGGCGGTTGAGAGTTTGTATTTGCCGTCCGGGCCTTCCAGCGGGCGGTCGATTTCGGGCCATCTTGCGTCCCAACGCAGCACTCCTTGGGGCGGAGCCTTCTCCGGTTCACAGTGCGGGCAGACGCCATTCATCCAAAGCCGCATGTGCCACTTCGCGCCGGTGTTCCCTGGATTGGTGGTAAAGATGGCGTGAAGCTGGAGGCTCGAATCGGGGGAGCGGTTGCGGGAAAGGATGGTGCGGGGATACTTTTCTTCCCATTGCGTGGATTCATCGAAGGCGATGCGCGACATTTCCTTGCCCCAGTTGTTTGCCAGATCGGCTTCGTTGTTAAGTTGGCGGAAACGGAAGGTTGCACCCGTCGGCCACATCCAAGTCGTGACCAAGCCTTTGTGACGGTCCACCGACCGTGCGCCGGTTTGCGGGAACAGCTCGCCCGCGATGGTCATTGCCTGCTCCATCGCGTCATAGGTTTTGCGGAAGAAGTACGAAGACATGCGTGCCCCATGGTCGCGTTCTTGGATCAGGGATACCAAAGCGGTAGCGGTTTTGAGCGAGCCCGCGCTGCCACCGAAAAGCAAAAGGTCAGCCTCGGTGTCGAGCGCCGCTTCCTGCGCCGGGTAAGCAGGTTGCCACTCGTCTTTTTGCAGAAAACGCCGTACCGGATCGGGCAGAACCTCTACCTTGGCCAGCTTCTCGGGTTCTTCGGAGCTTTGGACGAACAACCCGGGCTTGATAGCATTCCTTCGGCTATAAGCCTTGCCTCTGGCGGTCCGTGGACTAGTTGCCTTTTTGGCGTTTTCCCCATTGGCTTTCAGCTTGCGCTCGGAGATGGTGGTGAGCTGATTGGGTTTGGTTAAAGACGGTTCGAGTTTGTCACCTGGCACACGTAAATTTCGCATGGTACGCCTCCGGAACTTTGCGTTTTGGTCTTGCAGGCCCGGAGGGTACAGGGCCAGATTTCGGGTCAGGATCGCCCGGTAGTACCACATCAAACCTAAGCCTGCTGGAGTCCTCGAAGCAAATGCCAAAAGGACGATGGGGGGACTGCCCTTTAGTGCTGATTTCGGATGGTGCCTGCCCGCCAAGGGGAGCGGAGACATGGCAGGCGGAGGCCGACCTGTAGAAGGCCCCTGCGTTTCTGCGGCTGTTCCTTTTCACGACCCGCCAGCTCTATATCGCCGGGCAAGCCCGCCAACAGAGGGAACGCTCGATCTAGAGTTCGGTCCTCTTCCTCGTCCCCCCGGCGAGAGATCTCGACTTCCGGGGTCTTGAGCTGAAATTGTCTTGGCGGGCGGACGGCCTGGCTATTGCCGGATCGGAATACCCTTGCTGTGCCCATTTACCACCTCTCTTTGGTACACACATATCGTATACACGCTGCGTTCTCGATGGTGAGCAGGCGCCTGGACCCTGATCGTCAATGGCTGTGTCAGTTTCGTAAGAGGGACCGTCCGTGACCACCTTTGCGTTTGGTGGTTGCCCGCTTGTGTAACCTGGTTGCACATCGGAGTGCACCTACGATTTGCATAGGTCTACTGTGGGCAGGATTATGATTTGTCCTTCTTCGCCTTGGCCCAGCGGGCCTGGGCGGCGCGGCGCATCTTCTCGCGGCGTTCTTCTTTTGTCATTCGCTGTGCCGCAAGTTTTCCGCCTTTTCGGCCTTCCTTAGCGAAGTATTCCCGAGCTTCCTTGCTGAGCGCCATTTGAAGGCAGGGTAGCACGTGCTTAGGCCGTATGCAAGAAAAATAAAAAAATAATACTTGACAATGCACAGGGGGTATGCAACAATTCAAATTGTTAGGCGGGCAGACCGAGTGCTAGAACACCCGATCAGCCCTAACCAAACCAAGCTACGAAGGAGCTTGAAAATGGCTACACCCACTCTAGCAAACTCACCCGCTCTGCTCTACACCCTGAAACCGGACACGAATATGTGGTGGATGTTCCGCCTGGAGCTGAACCGCTTTGCCCCGCGTTTCTACAATCACCGCGCCGACGCTGAGAAGCTGGTCGCACGCTATCAGAAGGTGCTGGCCGCACGAGAAGCGAGGTCCCATGAAGAAACAACTTAAGAACACGGCGTCCGAAGTGAGACTCGCCAACACTCTTTGGGGGCCGCTCTCAGAGCCAAGTGCGACTAGTCTCACACAGTTAATTGAGAGCCTTTCCTTGCGTGTCAGCCTTGGAGATATCCTTTGCTTGGACGGACGCTGGTATGTGACTCATGCCGGCCTCATACGGCTAGCTCGCCGCCGCCGATGCCATGGAATCCGGGTTCAACCTGCCCGTGAGTTTTGTGATCCCTCTGTGCAGCGTTGGGCCTTTCGGGCCACAGTCTACAAGTCGCGTACCTGCCGCGGTTTCGTCGGCTATGGCGACGCCGATCCATCCAATGTTTCCTCACTTGTCCGCGGCGCCGAAATGCGCGTGGCAGAAACGCGCGCTGTCAACCGTGCTCTGCGCAAGGCCTACGGCATCGGCATCTGCTCGGTCGAGGAGATCGGATCCTTCGCTGGGCAGCCCGCGTCGCGGCCGGAATCCAAGAAACTCCCTCAGCCCACTAACGGCAATGGGAATGGAAACTACGGCGGCCGTACTGTCCGCGATCGCCTCTGTCAGTTGATTCGCCAGCATCAGCTCGACGCCACTCTGGTCAAGTCCTACGCGACCGACTTCTGCGGCGTCAAGAGCCTGCGCGAGGCCACCCGCGAGCAGGTTGAGAACTTCGTTGCCCATCTCGCCGAGTGGGCCGTGAGTGATCGCGATGCTCTGCTCTGTCAGCTCAACAGCTATCTCGGCACCAAAGCAGGTGCCGCATGAGACGCCGCATCCAGGGCTTGCACGATGCCGATCCGTCCAGGGTCGGTGAGATTCCCGACAGCCTCTACCTGGTGCGCGTCGATCGTGCCCAATATCGTTGGCAGGCCCAGAAACCTTACTACCAACTCCGCCTGTCAGTGCTTGCCCCACGGCACTTCAACGGTCGTTCGATCAGCGGGCGTCTCTATTGCACACCCAAGGCCCTGTGGAAGCTGGACTGGTTCCTGCGCGACTTTGGCTATGACACTGACCTGCTCGGGCGAGAGGAGATCGAAGAGAAAAGCCTGCTCGGCTTGCGTGGTGTCGTCAAGATCAGCCACGTCGTGGTCCATGGCACTTCCCTGCTCAGTCTGGACGGCTTTGCCCCGGCCAGCCAGTGGGAGGAGCTGTCGCCATCTTCCGCCGGCACGCAGGAATTGGAGGTTGCGTCATGACATACAGCTACAGCCAGATCAGCCAATACCTTGCCTGCCCCCGTCGCTACCGTCATCGTTACCTCGACGGCTGGCAGGAGAAGGACACCCGCGCAGCCATGCTGTTCGGGCGAGCCTTCGAACAGGCATTGAGCGCCTATTTCTTGCGGGAAGACGCTGCCGCCGCTCTGTTCCGCGAGTGGGCCGCTTACCAGGACCAACACTTGCACTACTCCAACGGAGACACCTGGGACCGGATGCTGCAGCATGGTATCCAGTTACTGGAGCGCTTCTGTCAGGACGATCGCATCCGCATCCGCCAGCCCCGCCGCAACCTGCAGATCAAGTTCACTCGGTCGGTCTCCCAGCAGAACGATTTCGTGGCCTACGTCGACGCCATCGGCAAGTTCGATGGCACCCGCTGCCTGATCGAGTGGAAGACCACCTCCAGCCGCTACCCGGAAGAACCCGACGGGCTGCTGGCCCTTGATCCCCAACTCATTTGCTATTCCTGGATGACCGGCATTTCAGAAGTTGCCCAGGTCGTCTTCGTGCGTAAGCGACTCGTGGAAGTGCAGTACCTGCACACCACCATCACCGACGAGCAGCGCGCTGAATTCGGCCAGTTGGTCACAGATACGGTTGCCCGGATCGAGTCGGCTCAGTTCCTGCCGCACAGCGGCATCCGGTTCCCGCAGAACCCCTGCAGCACGTGCCCCTACGTCGGGTTGTGCCTGGGGAAACAGGAGTTGGTTGAGACCGATTTGGCGCGACGGCCAGGAGCAGAGAATCTTGGTTGGCTTGACGAGCTTGCGTACTAAGTATCCGCCCATGCTGCCCAAGCTCAATCCGAAGCGGGCCCGGTTCGTTCTGACCAAGATCGACGAGATTCTGGCCTGGGAACGGCAGAACGAGGCGGAGCGAGACACCCGGTTCGTGGAGCTGGGCCGGTACCTGTGTGAAGTGCGGGCAGGGCAGTATTGGCGAGTGGAAAACGTGAAGTCTTTCGACGAATTTCTGGCGAGGCGGTTCCCGGAATCGAGAAGGAAGGCGTACTACCTGATGTCGATCCACGAGCACCTGCCGCCGCAGGCAAGGAAGGACCTGAAGGAAGTGGGCTGGACGAAGGGAGTGGAGTTAGCGAAGCTGGCGCGGCGGGACGGGCAGCGGTTCGATTGTGCAACCTGGATGCACAAGGCCCGCGAGCTGCCCAAGGACGAGTTTAAGCAGGAGGTGGAAAAGGAACTGACGGGGAAGGAAACGGAACCGTGGGAGATTGTCTACTTCAAGCTGTACAAGAGTCAGATCCCTGTGATCGAGCAGGCCATCGAGACTGCAGCTTTGATGCTGGGCACAGACAAGTCAAGAGGTTACTGCCTGGAGATGATCTGTGCGGATTTCTTAGCAGGGGCAAACCTGGACAACGGGAACTCGCAGGTTCTTCTGCAATCGGTCTTGCGGTTCTTCAAGTTCCTGCCAGGAGAAGAGAAGAAGTCGTTCCTGGATCATTTCGCGCAGAAGGCGTCGTGAAGCCGATCGGGCCAAAGCGCCCTCGCCTGCGGCTTGATCCTGAACCTTATGAGCAGCTTCGCCGACAAGTACTGTACCGGGACGGCTGGAGATGCCAGTCCTGCGGCAGAATGTCGGATCTCGAAGTTCACCACATAGAATTCCGCAGCCACTCCGGGGACGATTCCGACCTAAATCTGATCACGCTTTGCAGTGCTTGCCACGCCAGCGTTCATTCGGACTGAGGAATTCCGAACCGATACCTTGCGCGGCATGCCGCAGCAGTTGTCAGGGCTTTCGCCATCTTTCCCAGTACCCGGCTTGTATTGCTTGAGGACAAAGACATCCAAGGACGTGTGCGCAGTGATCGCCGCCCACTCAAAGTGGTTGATAGTAGTTTACCGGGAATCTGGCCCACCCTTTATCCGCAACTGCAGTCATGGGCGATGCCAACTTCCTGCCTTGCGGGATCCATGATAGGTGGACACTTTCAGAGGTCGGACACCGACAGTGGTGCAGCAACCTGGTTCTTCACGAGTGTTTCAATTTCGGCACGAGCTTCCCTCATGCTGCTTGCTTTGGATACCTTCTCGCTCTTCTTGCTGCGGGGGTGGCAAAAGATAACTTACGTGGAGACGGGGCTTGCCGGAGATGACGGGTTTGCTAGATCGTCAAGGGAACATCTCAGAGTGTGTCGCAGAGATGTTTCTCTAGCTTGGGGCTGCGAAACTGAAATGGCGGCTGGGCCGCTCGTCCTGTCCCTCTAGCAACGTAAAGACAAGACGGGCAAACCCCTTGCACCGCGTTATCTGCATTTCTTGTGGTATAGGTTACTTCTTAGTTTTTTGCTTGGCAGCATTGGCAGCGTTGGCGGCTTCAGCAGCTGCCTTCAGTTCGTGGTTGACCTGGGCCAAAAGCTGTCTCGCCTTCTCAGCATGCCCTTGCATGTCATATGCGTTGTCCTTCTGCGCCAGTGCTACGTACTGGTTGGCCTGCACCACGAAGAGTTGCGCCTGGGCCAAGTTGGGATGTAACTGCTTGTCTATGTCTTGCACTGGCTCTTGCGCCAAGGTTAGGCCGCAGAACACCATTGCGCAGCAAATCGCGATGAACACCTGAATCTTCTTCATATTCGTACTCTCTCCTCCTCTTCTTTCCCTAGATAGACACAACAGAATTCGCATAAGAGTCTATCACCTCTCGCGGTCACCTGGGAGCGGTCAGCGGGCTCCTTGATGACCGGTCTCCCCGCAGAGTGACTTCGTGGCCTATATCGATGCCATCGAGAAGTTCGATGGCCATCAGCTGGGCTAAGCGCATCATGTTTGCGATTGACAAGCGACGGCCTGCGAAGCCGTAATGTCTGTCCTAATCGCTTCTGAAAACGATTGCTAACAATTGCCGCTTACCGACTGACCGCATACGGTCCCGGTAAAGGTGCAACTGTTGGAATTAACGGTGGTGCTCACATCCATCTGGCAGGTCCCTGACGGACTAGGCCCAAATGAAAATCCTCCACTTTCTTTGAGGGTCGTTGGCCAACGGGGACTGGTATTTGCAAAGGTGACCTGTCCGCTCACGGTGATGTCTGAGGTGCCGTTGAGCACGGTCCCGTCCACAGAGCAGTTGGTCGGCGTCAACGTGAACTGGGCCGGGAGCTGTCCCTCGCCAGTAGAGTCCAACCACCCACTGACGCTTCCCGAAGGGGAAATGGTCCCTCCCTGCGGACAGTGGAACACCGCGGAAACCGGCCAGGCGCACGACAGCCCGGTGGACGTTCCCAGGCATGCTTGGTAGCCCGAGCTGAATGCGTCCCGTAGAGACCAATATGCGGAGCTAGAAAGCACGGTGCCCCACTTCTGGTCCCGGCTGCTACTTCCGCCGCACGCAATCAATAGTGAGGCGATTCCAAACAGTAGGGCGGTCGACATGGTGACTGCACTTACGGGATACTCTTCTGTTCATTCGAGAACCTCCAAATAGTCAGCCGGTTTCTACAACACCGGTGCAGCACGGCCTACTGCACCACCAACGTCAGCTTGGTCGAGTGGACCAAATTGGCCGAGCCCGAGCTGAACTGGCCCGTCACCGTCAAATTGTAGCTGCCGACCGGTGTTCCGCCGCTGCCGCCGTTCCCGTTGCCACTTGCGCCGCCGCAGGCCGTCCACATCAGTACCACAGAGAGCACGCACAGCAACAGCAGTCCGAAACGCGCCCGCCCTCGCCGCTTGCGCCGGCCGCTGCCCAGCAGCACCACCCCCGGCAAGCCAGAAAGCGCCAACCAGAGCGCAAGCTTGATGCGGGTCGGCGTCAAGCCACCGGGGTACATCAAAGTGGCAGAGCTTCCCGTGGTAGCTACCGAGACCGTCACCGGCGTCGAACCAGAACCGCTGAGCTTCACCTCGCTCGGAGACACTGAACAGGTGGACATCGTCGGCGCGCCCGTGCAGCTCAGCGTCACCATCTGGTTGAACCCGCCCAAGGGAGCCACAGCAATTGTGTACTGGGCTCTTTGTCCCGGCGTCACGGTCGCACTCGAGGAAGACGACGGAGCCACGGAAAAGTCTTGACCTACTCCCGCGAGAGGGACCGTCTGTGGGCTGCCTGCAGCGTCATCGGTAACGGTTAGGGTGCCGTTTCTCGCGCCCGTGGTCGTGGGGTCGAAAAAGACGCCGATATTGCAACTCGAGTTGGCCGAAAGGGTGCTTCCGCAAGCGCTCAGCACACCGAAATCGTTGGGAGCAGCGCTCACACTGGTGATGGTAAGAGTCGCATTGCCGATATTAGTCAGCACTACCGTCTGAGGAAGACCCGACGTTCCGACATACTGATTCGGAAAGTTAATGTTTGCCGGTGACAGATTCACCGCGGGGCCAGGTGGCGTACTCCCCGCCAGCGCAATGGTTTGCGGCCCGCCAAGGCTGTTGTCCATGATCTTGAGTTGGGCAGTCGGGTTCCCCGGTACTGTCGGTGAGAAGGTAACGCTGATTTGGCAATTTGCGTTTGCTGGTAGGGTGGTACCGCAGTTATTTGTTTCCGCAAATTGGCTCGCATTTTGGCCTTGCACGCTGATACTTGATATGGCCAGCGTTGCGTTGCCGGTATTCGTCAACGTGACATACTGGGGGTTGCTGGTGGTGCCGACCGCCTGTTGGCCGAAGGTCAGGCTGGTGGGAGAAGGGCTTCCAACCGGAGCGGAGACTTGCATAAAGAACAGAAAAGACGCCGAAAGCGCGTTGCAATTTTGCAGAGTGTAGACACAATTCGAGTAGTCGATCAGCAAGTCCGGTTTGCCGTCGCCGTTGAAGTCTCCGGTAGTCAGCCAAACTGGCTGCCCAGATCCGCTCGGCGTTTGGAAATTCTCTGCCGTCTGGAAAGTGCCATCCCCATTACCCAGTAGGGCTGACACCAGAAAAGTGTCGCCGGATCCCGACTGCCCATTCCACGGAATTGCCACGATGTCTAGTTTTCCATCTCCGTTGAGATCGACGGCAATGGCCGTGCCAGATGGAGGATAAGCCGTGAACGGCGGGTAGGTCGTCGGATAATTCACCGGGGATCCGAAGGTCCCATCGCCGTTGCCGAGCAGGATTGAAATGCCAGCGGTGCTCATTGCAATTAAGTCCAGTTTCCCGTCGCCATTAAGATCAGCCGTGGTGGCCAGAGTGAGCCCCGAAGAATCGGCGACCTGTTGCGTAGTTTGAAATGTGCCATCCCCGTTGCCGAGCGCAAGGTATATCCCAGACCCGCCTCTCGTGTCTGAGATCGCCAAGTCGAGCTTGCCATCACTGTTGAAGTCCCCCACTATGATGGAGGTTGGACTCCAGAAAACGGGCACGTCTTGCACCGGGCTCTGGAAGGTCCCATCGCCATCTCCCAAGAGTATTGAGACATAACCATTGTCGTAGTTGGTATTGTCAATGGCGAGATCGAGCTTCCCGTCACCATTAAAATCGGCGGTAGCTAGGGAGTACGGGCGTTGGGGCAGCAGCCCTTGAAAAATCTTCGGGGTCTGGAATGTGCCATCGCCGTTGCCCAGGAAAATCGTCAACGTATCCGCAGAATAGAAACCGTCCGCCATGGCAAGGTCGAGCTTCCCGTCATGGTTGAAATCACCAGCTACTATCCAATACGGCGCTTGACTGTCTCCGGTTGGCGTGCAGCTCGGAGCCTTGAACGTGGCGTCGCCATTGCCCAGCTGGATGCATGCAAAGTAAGGATTGGAGCCGGTGCCGAGACCTACGAACGCTATGTCCAGCTTGCCATCGCCATTGAAGTCACCCACGACAGGGTTCACGACTGAGAAAGGTGACACCGTGAGTTCCTCGGAAAAGTTGCTGAGCACGAGATTCGTAGCCGGGCTGGTGACGTTAAAAGGGACCATGCCTGACGTGCCGCCGCCCGGGGCCGGGTTCACTACAGTCACTGAGGCTGTCCCAGCTTTCGCGATGTCCAAAGCGCTGACCGTTGCGGTCAGCTGCATGTTGCTAACAAAGGTGGTGGTCAGCGGGGCGCCGTTCCAGTTCACGACAGAACTAGAAACAAACTGTGTGCCATTGACCGTAAGCACGAAGCCGGGCCCGCCGGGTGCGGAGCTCGTAGGAACGAGCGGCTGGTTGACGAACGGAATGGGGTTGGTTTGCGCCAGCACTATCACACCGGAAAGCATCAAACAAGAGCAGATGACAAGAACGGGCTTCATAGGCCCTCCTTACGCTAGGGGTTCGCCCTAGACAGCCAGAATCATAACTACTGCACCACCAACGTGAGCTTGGTGGAGTGCACTAAATTCGCAGGGCCGGCAGTGTATGTGCCCGTGACTGTCAGCGTGTAAGTACCCAGCGGCGTCCCTACCGTTCCCGCGCCGCTGCCGCTTCCCCCGCCGCAACCAGACCATGTGAGCACAAGCAAAAGTACGCACAAAAGCAGCAGTCCGTAGAGCACTCGACTATGCCGCTTCCGAAACCCGCTGCCCAGCAGCATCACGCCGGGCAACCCAGAGAACGCCAACCACAGTGCATACCTCGTGCTTGCCGACGGGAAGCCTGCCGGACGCAACACACTGGCCGAGCTTCCGGAGGTCACGACAGCAACGTTGGCCGGCGCGCTGTCGGTGCCGTTTAAGGTCACCGAACTGGGACTGATGGTGCAAGTGGATTGCGCTGGTGCTCCACTGCAACTCAGGGAAACCTTCTGGGCAAATCCATCGACTGGGGAGACCGCAATACCATAGTTGGCTGCCTGCCCCGGAGTAACGGTCACGCTCGTTTGGGAGGTCACACTCAGAGAGAAATCTCCCACATCGGCAGTGCCGGTCAGACTGGCTCCTTGCGGACTGCCGGGCGCATTGTCAGCAACACTGAGCAAAGCGGCAGCGCTCCCCAAGGCTGTTGGAGCAAAAGTGACGCTGATCTTGCAGCTATCGCTCGGTGAAAGAGATGAAGGACAGTTATTTGTCTCAGCAAATTCGCTGCTATTGGTCCCGGTGATGCCAATGGACGTGATGTTAAGGGTGCCTGCACCCGTGTTGGTGACGGTCGTTACCTGCGGACTGCTCTTAGTCCCCACCGTCTGATTGCTGAAGTTAAGGCTCGCAGGAGAAAACGTCACCGCCGGTAGCACACCGACACCGCTAAGCGGAAGCGATTGCGGGCTGCTAGGCGCATTGTCGGTCACAGCCACCGCGGCACTTCGATTTCCAGCCGCCGTCGGCGTGAAGGTCACATTGATAGTGCAGCTACTGTGCGCTGCTAACGATGCGGGGCAGTTATTCGTCTGGTCAAAATCACCGCTGTTCACTCCAGTGACGTCGATTGACGTGATGGTCAGCGGAAGGCCGCCGCTATCGGTGAGGGTCACCACTTGCGGACTGCTGGCAATGCCGACAGTCTGGTTGCCGAAGTTGAGATTCGCAGGCGAGAATGTCCCAAAGGCTTCCTTGGTGACTTCAAACACCACGCCGCAGCAAGGACCTCCTTCCGGCGCTGTGCCATAGAGATGCCCAGCCTGATCGAGAATCAATCCATACGACGGCGAACCGCCATCGCTGCCGCCCTGGAAACCATAAAGAATACTCTCCGTCCATCCGCCGCTTCCGTTGGGACTCAGCTCGAAAACCGTTCCGCAGCCATTGTTGCCACATCCGTCTCCCCCGCCATAGAGGGTCGTGCTATACAGATTCCCGGACGAATCAAAGGTGAGCACCGCTGTTGGCCACCAGCCGTCGTTGTAGCCCAGGAAACTGTAAAGAATGGTCTTCGTCCATCCCCCACTGCCGTTGGGGCTGAGTTCAAAGACCGTGCCGCACCCGTTGCCGAAGTTGCACCGTGCCCCTTCCCATATGGTTGTCCCATACAAATTCCCGGACTGGTCGAAAATCACGCCGGCCCCCGGTGCTGAGCCGTCGCTACCGCCCAGAAAATCATAAAGGATGGTCTCTGACCATCCTCCGCTCCCGTTGGGGCTGAGCTCAAAGACTATTCCGCCGCCCACTTGACCTCCCAGGTTCGTCGTACCGTACAAATTGCCGAAATGATCAAAAATCAGTCCAGCGTTCGGAGCGTAGCCATCATCGCCATTGTTGGCCATGAACTCGTAGATAGTCGTCTTGATCCAGCCCCCACTCCCGTTGGGGCTCAGTTCGAACACGGTGCCGCAGGTGCCGAAGAATTTGTAGCAGTCATGGATCCCGCCGTAGACGGTGATGCCATACAGGTTACCTTTGCCATCAAAGATCACTCCTTCCGGGTAATAGCCGTCGCTTCCCCCCTGAAAACTATAGAGGACAGTTTCCGTCCACCCCCCGTTTCCGTTGGGACTCAGCTCAAAGACTGTGCCCTCGCCATCGGTCCCTCCGGCCAGGGTTGTGCCATAGAGATTTCCCGCTTGATCAAAAATCACTCCGGAGGTCGGTTTCTCCCCGCCGCCGCCCTTAAAACTATAGAGGACGGTCTCCGTCCAGCCCCCGTTCCCGTTGGGACTCAGCTCGAAGACCGTGCCACAGCCTGCATAGCCACCTGGGTCGGTGCACGCCCCTCCGCCCCCGTACGCTGCTGTGCCATAGAGGTTTCCTGAGGAATCGAAGATCAGGCCGCTGCTCGGGTATTCGCCGTCATTTCCACCTTGAAACGCATATAGCACCTGTTCGGGCCCGTTCTGCACTTGCGGCTTAACGTTCCGGCGTCGCGGGCGCGGGGCTGAGGCTGTCCGCACCTCGGCCCCTGTGGATCCGGTCTGTGGGAAAAGTGTCCCTTGTGGTGTCTCGGAAAAATTCGTGGTTAGCCCTGGCCGCGCTGGTTCAGCCACGGGCAGCCCATTTGCTTGGTTGGCGAGTGGAAAACGACCGGATTGCGCCAGCACGAGCGTGGCAGCGAGGATTAGATAAGAGCAGACGACCCGAACGGGCTTCATAGGCCCTCCTTGTGATGGCGGTTCGCTCCAAGACCCGGAGGAAAGCAGGGTCGAGCAGGGTCGAGCAGGGTCCAGGGCGGAGAATCCGCCTCTTTAAGTCTCCGCCCTGAGGAGAACCCCGGTCAAGCGAAAAGGTTTCGCGGTGGTGTCCTAATTTCAAATTAGGACACTACCGGTTTCGCGGTACTTACAGTTTCAAGGTGTTCTGGCGGAACCGTCCTAGTCACAGGGATGGGTGGTGGCAGAAGATGACCTGTGGAAAGAACGACTCTTCCGGCTGTTAGGAGGGATCGAGGTCGTCCAAGGAAAAGCCCACAAAATCCTCGATCACATGATCGGCCCCGGCCGCCTGCAGTTTGGCACCGCCGTCGGAACCGACTCCGATGCAGCGGAAGCCAGCTGACTTCGCGGCTCTGACCGCGGGGGCAGCGTCTTCTACAACCAGCGAATAGCGAGCCTCGGTGCGCAGACGAGCGCAAACCAACTCATAGATTGCCGGGCTCGACTTGCCTTCGGGTACGTCTTCTCCGGTCACGACCGTGGCAAAACTGTCGGTCAAGCGCAGGCGCTGGAGAGTTGAGAGAGTGCGGCTTTTGCTGGCGGAAGTCGCAATCCCGAGTTTTATGCGGCGGCGGACCAAGTCCCTGACGAATTCGATGACGCCTGGTACCGGTTTCACTTCGAAGGCAATCTGTTGAAAGAACTCGTCCTTCATCTTGCCGTACTTGGCCAGTTCGCTGTCAGGCATTTCACCCAGGAAATGCTTCAGGATTTCGGACCGCTTCCGGCCATCGAGAATGAACTCCAGTTCCTCGTCCGAAACGTCCTTGTCAAGACTCTGCAGGAACTGGTGCCAGGCCTTGCGGTGGGCGGGATGGCTGTCGACGATCACGCCATCCATATCAAAAATCACGCTTTGAACTTTGCTTAGCCTGGAACTATGTATGATGGCTGTCAATCAAGCGCCTCGCAAAGGCCAGATTATAAGCCCGGCCAGGTAGTTTGTGCTGATTGGTATTTTTCCATTGTACCGATGTCGACCAGATAATCGGAAATGGGATATGCCAGCATACGATTCACCAGCCTGGGCAGCACATGGAACCCTAGATCGGCGGGCAGTTCCCGAGGGATTGCCTGGAGCAGGTCAGGCGTGCCCAGCATGATGCCGGAAAAAGCCCAATTCGATTTTGGTTGTGCAGGCTTTTCAACAAACTCGCGCACTACCTTGTTCTCGTCAAAGATAGCAACGCCGCAACGCTGCGGATCACTGACCTGGTAGAGACCCAGCGTGGCCGCGGGCCTGGATTGGCGGTGGAAAGCCAACATTCGGGACAGATCGACGTTGGTTAGGACGTCCGCGTAGAAGACCCAGAATTCTGGCTCAGAAGCAACCCAGTCGCGGTTAGCCAACAAAGTGCCGGCCGAACCCAGCAGCACCTGCTCTTCCGACAAATGGACGTTGATTCCGACGTCCTTGGAAGCCAGCGCGGTCCGGACTACACCGGCGTGGGCGTGCAGATTAATAAATAACTCGTGGACGCCAGTTCGTCGGCACAGTTCCAGCCAAATGTCCAGCATCGCAGTGCCGCGGATCGGAACCAAGCACTTGGGAATGGTATCGGTGAGCGGGCGCAGCCGCGTACCATGCCCAGCCGCTAAAAGAAAGGCTTTCATCCGTGAGTTGCTGGTTTCACCCCAGATCATGCTACCGACGACCGGGGCACAAACACCCAGCGCGAACCGCCGCGCTCATCGCTGTCAATAAAGGGGTCGTTGACGATTACTTGCGCGCCCTGGAAATCGAACGCGAAGGCCATCTCATGGACGCCTTCGACGGCCATTGCGGCGCGCACAAATTCCTGCTGGTGTGGCTCACAATACAACAACAGAAATCCGCCGCCGCCGGCTCCCGTGATCTTTCCGCCCACAGCCCCGTTTTCCCGGGCTAGGCTATAGAGCTGATCAATGCGGGAATTAGAGATACCCTTCGACACGCGCTTCTTGGCCTGCCACGCTTCGTCGAGAAGCTTGCCAAACGTCGGCAGGTCGCCCGATTCGATTAGCCGCCACATCCGTTCTGCCAAGGCGCGCACTTCGTGTAAGGCCTCTACCGCGGTACCTTGATGCCGGCGTGTCGAATTCTCTTGCTCCTGGAGAATGGTCCACGAGTGGTGCGACGCACCAGTGAAAAACAACATGAGGTTACGCTTGAGTTCCTCAAGAATCGTGGAACTGGCTTTTACAGGGGTTACAGCGGTGCTGCCGTCGGCGTGAAAAGTGATGAAGTTCAGCCCCCCGAAGGCAGCCGCGTATTCATCCTGCTTGCCAACATGCCGCTTCAGCATTGAGCGGGCAACTCCGAAAGCACGTTCCGCCAATTCGTAGCTTGATAGGGGTTCGTGCAGGTAGCTGGTAATGGTTTTTAAGAGATTGACGCAAACGCTCGCTGACGACCCCAAGCCCGTGCCCGGTGGAATTTCCGAAGCCAGGAACAAATCAATGGAAAGATCGCGTCCGATGCTTTTCAGCACTGCGACTGGGATTTCCAGGGCACTGCCTGCAATATTCATCTCTGCGATGTCGCGCCAAGTTTCGAAAATTCGTAAGTCTGAGGAAATAACCTGGACGCGACCGTCGTCGCGTTTGCCCAGGACGGTGTAGAAATACTTATTGATCGCGACACTCAGAACCGCCCCGCCAAACTGCTCGTAATAGGCCGGGAGGTCTGTCCCGCCACCGGCAAAACTAATCCGTACCGGACTGCGACCGATGAGCACTGGGCACAATCTCCTGTAGGAAAGAGGTACTCCGCACCGAGACTACAGGGCGCGAAGAAACCGGGGTTCGCTGGAAGGCGCGCGCAGCCACGGTCCAAATAGTTTGCAACAAGAGCGACATATCCAGGAAAGGGGAAGCGTCCAACAGATACTGCAAATCGAAGCGACATTTCTCTTCCGAGGAATGTTCCTCTCGTAATCCCTGAACCTGTGCCAGTCCCGTAATGCCGGGTTTCACCGTCAGCCTCTGGGTTTCCCACGCGCTGTATCGCGACACGCGGTCCAGCCCCTCGGGTCGCGGTCCGACCAAGCTCATGTCGCCCTTCAGAACGTTCACCAACTGGGGAAGCTCGGTAATACTTAGTTGCACCAGAGCGCGTTCCAAAGACGTGAGGTGCGGTGAGTTGCGGTCCACATTCATGCGCAGCATTCGAAAATGCTCCCCGTGAAAGCCGATCCGCACATCCCAGGAAAACACCTTAGCCTTCTGCCTACGAAGCAGTGCCGCTGCCGCCAAAACAATCGGGGCTGCAGGAATGAGCAGCACAGAGGCCAGGAGTAAGTCCATGGCACGCTTCAATCCTCCGATCAGCAGAGGCGTCGGCTGCGGCAGTTGCAGCACCGGAAGGCCGTCGAGATCCACCAGATTTGGCCGCGAGAGATATAGCTCGTACAACTCAGGGACCAGACTTACTTGGATGCCTTCGCTCCGGCAGCGAGCAGCGAGGTTTAGCATTTCGTTGTGTGAGCAACTGGCACCCACCAAGATCATCTCTTCGACGTTGTAGGTCCGCAAGAGATCCACAATTCCGAGAGTCTGCACCGGCAGGCCCCTAGACTGGTCGGTTCCTTCCGATCCTTCCACGTGCGCGTCAAACGGACTCAAGTAACCAACTACGTTCCAGAGAACTTCAGGATGCCGGTCAATTTTGGCAGCCAGTTCACGCGCCGTCCGCCCCGCGCCCACAATCACCACGCGGCGTCGTGCGTCCTTAGCGAGCTTCGACTTGAAGAATAGGTAAGCGGCCCAGCGGACGCTTACAAAACCCACAAATAGCAGTATGCCGAAATACGACAGGACCAGGCGAGAAACAAAATCGCTGGCTAGATACGCTCCGGACAGCAAAATTGCCATCAACAACAGCACACCTAGGAAAATCCTTGAGACGATGGCGGGCAGGTTCCAGCCGCCCCGAAAGCTGTCCAGCTTCATCCGTTCGTGCAGAACAACCCAGAGAGCTGCAGCGATCGCGAACTCCGCTCCAAAAATCGAAAATGGCTTCCACAACGGTTGGACAGGCCCGTTGATGCCATAGCGAAGAGCGTAGGCAATGATTAGAGCCAATGCGGCCCAGGCCAGATCAGCCAATAGGACCTTGCGGCGTAACTTGCGAGCATCCATTTTCTTGTAAGTGGCTATGGTAAACCATTCAGCAAGCAATTGTTAGTCGCAAGCTGTGGCTACTCTTTCTTCCGTCACGCCCCAAGAAGTAGCTAACGAATCTTCCGCGCCCGCAGGCCTCATCCATCACACCAAAAACAGATGCCCCACCAGCCAGGCGCACTGCGATTTCAAACTAGGCTCAGCGCGCCACCGTTGCGAACTTGAACGTGGCAGTGTGCATGCCCGTTTCCAGCCTGTGCCGTATCGTCGTGAATAGCGCATGAGCGATGCTCAAATGAAGATCTTCGATCACTTGCATGTTGTCTGAGGGCACGACCAAGCAGAGATCGCACAGAGGCTTCATTTTCCCGCCGTCGTATCCTCCCAGCCCAACGCAGAAACCGCCAGCATGGCGACCAACTTCCAAGGCCTTGAGCACATTGCGGGAGTTTCCACTCGCGCTAATGGCAAAGGCCACGTCCCTTGGCTCGATCAGGTTTCTCAATTGCTCAGCGAAGATGTCCTCATAGTGGGAATCGTTAGCCCAAGCCGTCATCATCGGGACGCTGTCGGTCAGTGCAATGGCCCGAAAACGCTTGGCTCCGTTGCATCCCATGGTCACGCCCTTGGCCAGATCGCAGGCAAAATGGGACGCCAGCGCAGCGCTGCCGCCGTTGCCGAACAGAAATATACGCCGATTCTTCTCGTAGGCGCCGAGCAGTACGTCGCGGATCTCGTCCACTTGCTCGTGAGGCAGCAGTTGCAGTGCTTCGCCCAATCGATCCAGGTAGTCCTGGGTGCTAACCATCCCCTGTCCATTCCCTGCACAGATTTTCGCGCGCGCACTGCTCTCATGAGACATGCATTCACTCTCTCGGTTAATTCTGTTTGAAACAACTAGTTTACCTGCCGCCGGGCGCTTTTGCTACTCCGAATCGTGTCAGTTCTGCATCAGATGCGTTACTATTCCTTTGGTGGCCTGCGCCAAATCGTAAACCTCGCCACGGTTCTACGCCTGGACACGGCTTGAAACCGGCACCCATGCCGCGAACAGTATTACCACTCGCGTCCATTCCCATCCCTGACGCTGACCAAGGTACGTATACTTTTACACGAGACAAGATCCGCGAACCGCCAGTTTTACCCGTTTATCGAACCCGAAGGCCTACGACTGGATCTTCTGAGTCCGCTTAGAGACCTTCGCAATAGTACAACCCGCAGGTTGAGGAATAGTTGCGGATGCGGGTAACAGCTCGGCGTACGGCCTATTCTCCACATCCGGACATTCCCTATTGCATGCACGTCTACTGGACGACTACCGTTAACATCGTATTATCGCTCAAGCTTCCTAAGGTCACCGTAACCGCGTAGAGTGTGCCAGAACCGCTGCCCCCTCCGCCACTGCCACGCTTTCCGCCAACACCTCCACTGCCTCCAGCCGCACGCTGCTTGGACCGTTGCTCTACGGACTGATCTGGAATTCCTTGTTGCTCGTCAGCGTGCCACTGGGTGTAGTCACGGTCACATAGCCGGTGGTCGCCCCGTTGGGAACGGTGGCCGTCAGGTATGTGTCGGACACAACCGTGAAGCTGGCGGAAGTTCCGTTGAAGGAGACGCCGGTGGTGCCGGTGAATCCTTGTCCCAGAATGCCATCCGTCTGCCCAACCGTACCCGAGTTGCTTACCAGACTCACAAACGGGCCGAGGCCCACGGACAAGCTGAAGAGCGTGCCATAGGAGAACTCTGGAGGAGTATCAATGCCATACGAAGTTGTACCGTAGAAGTTCCCGGTAGTGGCCTGGAGTAGTGCGCCCCAGGGGCCGGCGCCGTCAATCAACTCGAAGCTGTGCAGAGTGGTCAGTGTGCCCCCTGAAGTGATTTGGAATACCGTTCCGCAGCCATAAGGTGCGATGCAGGTAAGATCTCCGCCCCCAGATGTCGTCCCATAGAAGTTCCCGTCGGTCGCTTGAATCAGCGCACTCGCGGGGCTCTGGCCCTGACCCTGCTGGGCGCGGAAGCTGTGCAGTGTCGTCAGCGTGCCCCCGGAAGTGAGCTTGAAGACGGTACCATAACCATTGGCTCCGCCACCCGAGGTTGTCCCGTAGACGTTCCCGTCGGCAGCTTGAATCAGCCCAGCGTACGAATAACGTCCGTCAGCGCAGTTAGCTTGGGAGCAAAAGCTGTAAATCGTCGTCAGCGTGCCCGCCGGAGTGATTTTGAACACCGTGCCACCGCCGTTAGCGCTTGGAATTCCGCCCGTATACGTCGCCCCATAGAAGTTGCCGTCGGCGGCTTGGATCAGCCCGCTAGGGTTCCTGCCGTCAGGGCAGCCGGCTTGGAGGCAAAAACTGTAAAGCGTGGTCAGCGTACCTTCTGGAGTAATCTTGAACACCGTGCCACAGCCGTTGGGGCTGCAGTCAGGAGTGTAACCACCCCCATAATAGGTGCTCCCGTAAAAGTTTCCTTCGGTAGCTTGAACCAGCCCGCTAGGGTTGGTACCGTCAGGGCAGTGGGGTTGGGGGCAAAAACTGTAAAGCGTAGTCAGCGTGCCCCCGGAGGTGATCTTGAAGACGGTCCCATGACCATTGGCTCCGCCACCTGAGGTTGTCCCGTAGAAGTCCCCGTCGGTCGACAAAACCAGACCTGCCTCGGGTGCGCCACCATCCGCGCAGTTAGTTTGAGCGCAAAAACTGTAAAACGTGGTCTGTGTGCCACTAGGGCTGACGCTGAAGATCAGGCCCGCGAAATTCAACCCGCCCTGGTCGCTGGTCCCGTAGATGTTGCCGTCCGTACCCTGGGCGAGGGAAGTTTTCACGTCGGCGCCGTTGTCGATGCCGAAATTTACCAAAGTGTCAAATGCCAGGGCCGATACCGCAATCTGCACTGACGCGCTGGCAGTCGCGCTCGCCGTCGAGGTCGCAGTTATCGTGACCTTTGTGGCGGTGCTCACATTGGTCGGTGGTGTATAGGTCACGGGATTCGCAGTCTTGCTGCTTAGCGTTCCGAAGCCAGCAGGGGAAAAGCTCCAAGTCACTCCTTGGTTGCTTGTGTCGGAGACGGTCGCTGTAACGGTTGACGATTGCCCAGGATACAAAGAAGTGGGATTCGCTGCCACCATCACGGTAGCGAGTTCCCCTGGCGCTGCGCCGCTGCCGCCGCATCCCAGCAGAAGTACCAGTCCAACAATCAAAGCTACGATCGAAAATGCGCGCATGCCTTCCTCCCCATGATTGTGTCGTTGGCAATGGCTCCCGGTGGCGACCGTCCGGGCATCGTACTGCGAGCCAGTATATCTGCGTAAGGGCTCGCTTGTCTGTGACGGTCTGAGCCAATGCTTGCCTTTGCTCAGTTGCCGACTTCGCCAGCACAACAACCCGGGGCTGATTCGATAACCGTGTCGGCTCCATTCGAGCGAGTAGACCTGGTGCTGTCAAACAAACCAAGGCTCGGAAGAAACGAGCCGAGCGCATGAAGATTGTAGGTTGTGATTTGCGCACGCGCTACCAGCAGATCGCCATGCGGACACAGAAACGGGCGAACTGGTGGAGCGCCGACTGGAGCATGAGAGTGGCGGAGCGCGCGCGTTCTACGCAGCCCTGTCAGCGCCGGCGCGGGTGGGGATCGAAGCTACCGGGCACACGCGCTGCTTCGAGCGCATTCTGGCCGAGTTGGGGCACGAACTGTGGATCGGGGATCCGGCTGAGTTCCGGGGCGTCGATGGTGCGCAAACAGAAGACGGACGCGAGCGCGACGGGGCCCACCTGTTGGAGTTTGCGTTGAGCGTTTCCCGCGCATCTGGCGGCCGGCGCTGGCGGAGCGCGATCTGCGGCAACTGGTACGGCACCGGCAGAAGCTGGTGTGGGAGCGCAATGCGGTGGGCAATCAGTTACACGCCTTGGCCATGGGCGAAGGGGTGCGGAAGAAAAAGCTGTTCACCCAATAGGAGATAGCTATACGGGTGGGAGGGTGCTACACTTAGCCAAACGTGCTGACCGAGAGGCGCACAAGACTGAGCAACCAAGGGAACCGGCACCTCACGACTTCTTCAAGTTGGAAGAGTCGGAGTTCCCAGTGGTGAAGAAACCGACTGCCATCCCTGCTCACGTGGGACAGCGGCACGAGAATTAGAGACCGGATTTTGCGTGGCCTCAGAGAAGTCATCAAGCACGCTGAGAAGTTGAGGTCAGGCTTGGAGCGAGCACGAGCGGCGCACCAACGCACAGCGCGACTCGGCTCAGGGCAGCACGGTTGGGTGGTCGAAGAAAGGGCGGCTAAATGAATCGGTTCTTAGCAATTGCGCTTGCATTCGTATTTGCATACGCAGGGCTCTCTCTGTATCTATCGCGCGGGCGCGGTTTCTTCGTACCACGCGTCCTTGCCCAGGTTGTTTATCAGCAACAATGCCCTGCCGGGATGAACCCTCTTTTTCCCACGCAGTTTCGAGCTTCCACCGGCGCCATCGTGCAACCAGGCTGCTTCGACTTGGCTACTGGAAACTATATGTTCGCCGGCGTGGTCCATATCGCTCCGACAAAGTCAGACTTGGGCGCGCAAATCACAGCAGGTATTGCTGCGCTTCCCACTCAAGCCACATCAGACCTGGGAATCGCGGGGAGCATACAGATTGCTCCTGAACCGGGCGGCGGCTGTTATGTGCAGTCCAGTCCCGTGCACGTCACGAAGCTGGTTCGCGTAAGCGGCTCCACCGGTTCCGTTCCCTGCATTATTTATACAGGCACTACCGGAGCCCTGTTTTCGGTGGATTGGTCCGGCGCCGTTGTTGGGGGCGTCGGCGGTGGAATTGACAACTTGCAACTACTTGGGCAATGCCAGACAAATGCTTGCCCGTCCAATAACTCGGTCGCAATACAACTTGGCCCCTCAGCAGGCGCAGCCGGTGCAAGCTTTCACAACATCAAGATCGGCATACAGACCACTCAGAAGACGCCTCCAGGTTGCTCGGGTGTTTGCGGTTTCGCAGAGGGCATCAATATCGGAACCGGGATTGATGGTGGAGCTGCTTTAGGAGTTTCGTTTTATGATCTCTCAGTTTTTGGTTCCAACGTCGGAATCAATATCAACACGAACAATGAGAACGTAAAGTGGTATGGTGGCTTCATTGCGCAAAACGCTGTCGGAGTTAGATTTGGCCCCAAAGCTCTGGGTGACTATTATTTCGACGACCAGTCGTTCGACGATAACGGAGTGGCGTTCGCTGCTGCCCCCGGAGGCAACATGGCAGTGACCCTCGTCAAGCCACACTTCGAAAACGCCGGAAGGGGCCCGGGAGCGAGTCCATATGTCGACGCCCGATCGGGTGTCTGGACCCTGCGCGACGGAATCATGATGGAGGATCGAGCCAATGATGTAACCAATCCAGGATTCATTTCTTTTCGCGGCGCTTATCTTTCTATATTTGGAACGCAGGTCATAGCTCTTGGTGGCAGCACAATCGTAACTCAGGTGGTCAACGCCACCGCCGGCAACGTACTGATGTTCGGAATCACCAATCTCAGTCCAAGCCAGGTTCTGCAAGACATCAACCCTAGTTTCCTGTATGCGCCGGCACGTGTGCTGGACGTTCCCCTCAACGCTGGAGCCAACTCGACCCAATCAGCAATCTATCAATTCTGGCGCCCTGGTGTCGGCCCCCGGGGAAACAATGACAGCATAGGAACCATCACTGTTCCCAGGGCGATGAACCCAACCGGGAGCTTCAACTTTTCTCGGCCTTACAGTCAGGTCCCCAAATGCACGCTCACTCCCACGAGCCCACTGAATGGAGGGACGGGGTGGTTCGTGACACAGAATACGGGGACTGTAACCGCCAATGTCATCGGTGCCACGGCAGGCCCGATCACGTTCAACTACAACTGTTCGGGAAATCCCAACTGACCGCGCCCGCGCGAACAGGATGTCCGGGATCTGTGACGCACATACCACTGTTGAACAACCATGGACATCGTCGTGGTGTGCGTTGGGCTTTGCTAAAGCCGCCCCCAGTGTCAAGCTGCACAGTTGTGCCAGTCGTCCTGCGACTCCCCTCTCTCTTTCATGCCTCACCGGATTGTGAGCTGCACCAGAGCTTCGTTGTAGTTGCCATCGGGCACAGTGCCGAATATCAAAACCTGGCAACCGCCCGCTGAAGTTCCGCCCGTGCCGCCACCGCCGGAGCCGCTGCTCCCCCCACACGCCTCCAGCAGCATCAGACCTGCAAAAATCAAGGCCAATCAGGTGTTTGGCTGGCGCCGCCTGTACTTAGCCGGACGACTGGGGGGAGGAAGAGAGAAACAGAGAAACGGCCTATTGATGACGCCGTTGGGGAAGAAAAGGGTTTGCCCCTGAATCTGTCTCCGACGCGCGAAAGGAAGCGCGGGCCACTGGTCGTGCTGATAGTGTGTCGTTTTAGCAGCAGCAACCAGCCGCCTATCTGCGGTTGGGGGATCAGTAATGCTGGGCGGGGCCACGAGCGCCGCGCACCGGACAGACAAGAAGCCTTGACAAATGCGCGCCGAAGATGCGACATTCATCTAGTTCCATTCCCAAATTCGTTGGAGGCCATAAAAGCGTGAGCCAACGTCTGACCGTAGTCATGGTAACGCTCTTCATGTTAGTCGGATTACCGGCCTATGCGTACGCTGATCCCAGCGGCGGTGCGTTCTTTCAGGTGCTCATGCCGATGTTAGCTGCGATTTGGGCCATGTGGTTGATATTTGCGAACCGAGTGCGTCGCACGATTTCTGTAATACTGCAGAAATTGCGCGGAGTTGAGCCTAGCAAGCCTACACTCTGAGGAGCTTTGGACCTCAGGCTACATAGTGCGATAACGATGCTGCGTCTGCGATTGTGAGGTGGCCGTCGGGCCAGTGATAGTTCTTCTCCGTGATTAAGTCTCCCCAGCATTCGTCCACACGCTCCTTCTGCTGAACAGAAAAACAAAAGCGATTTCGCTGATGACTGCTCACGCGGTTAACGTGCTTTTCAAGCGTTGGTCGCATCGCGTCAAAATCTGTTAGGCCCAGTTCTCGGTATAGCCGCTCCATTTCCCCGATGGGGTCCCTTACGAGATCTTCATAACGCACCCGCGCCAGCGATTCAGGACTTGCTGCCCGGCACCCTTCAGCAATAGCTTGTTCATGCAAGATGAAAGCCGATAAGACGAAAGCTTCGACTTCCTCAGGTGAGAAGCTTTCCAAACTGTATAAATCAAGCAAGGTCTGCCAAAGCTTCAGATTCGACGCAAACACTTCGTAGGGATTGCGCTCGATCACTACATAGCGCGCCTTGGGGAAGAGCGTTGGCAGCCACGGCAGTTTAAACCCGTGAGGAGGCGACTTGAGGATCATAGGTTTTCGCTGCTGAATCGCAAGCAAGCGCAAGAAGTACATAAGTTTCTCCTTCCACCGCTCCTGCTCCTCCTCTGGGTGCTGGCGCAAATCCAATAATAGCTGCGGTTCACGCATCAGGGAGGGCACGACCAACGCCTCATACGGAGAGGGGGCTCCAAGCGCAAAAAGCGCGAATTCATCCTCCTGCGGAGAGGCCCACGAATAGAGCATGCCATCCATGGGTCGGCGAACAACTTTCTGGCTCTCATACTTGCGATTCCACTCTTCCGTGAGCAGAAAATGAGACGGGTTCAGACAAGCATATGTGCTCGGAAAACCAAAACACTTGTCACAACAAAAGAGCTCGTGCAAGAGGGTTGTTCCGGAACGCCAAAAGCCAAGCAGAAAAACAGGGGGACTGACAGAAACCGATTCAAGCGCATCGCCATATCTTGCATGCTGAATTCGACTCAAGCATGACGAGCTTAGGCTGTTTAGACCATACAGGATTCTGGTGTGCCAACGCATCTGCGAGCGACGAGGATCTACCTTGAGGGACAATCGTCGCCACGCGTCACGAGTCAAACGCAGCCGTCTTCTTGCTGGGTGGATCACACTGAGATCTTCGTAGCTAAGGAGAGTGCTTCTGGTTAACTTCCTTCAACTTCTGGAGGAGTGACTCCCGCATGTCCTTCGCTACATCCGGCCTAGATGCAATCAGGTCATGGTCTTCGTACTCGTCGACCCGGTAACGATAGAGATCTTCCTTGTGACTCGAGAGATCGCTCACATACTTAAAATCACCGTCCATCATCGCTATTGTGCCCGTTGAAATGCGGCCAAAGACTCCATTGCGTTCCAAATTCATGCTAAACACAGGTCGGTCCGGGAGCACCTTACCCTCAAAAAGCGGCTTCAGCGACCGTCCGTCGGCCCAAGCTGGTGCTTGCTCACCGACCAGATCGACAATTGTGGGAAGCAAATCTGCCTGTTGAGCGGGTTGGGAAATGTGAGCACTCTGGTGCTGTCCGGGCAGGTGAATCAGCAAGGGAATATGAATCATGCCATTGTAGAGCTTAGGTCCAGTATGCCCATACCAATTGTGTTCGAAGGACTCCCCGTGATCGGATGAGATGATTACAAGAGAACGATCCAACCTGCCAGTTTTGTCGAGCCAGTCAAGAAATTCACCAAGAGCATGATCGCCATAAAGCACCATCTCGTCGTAACGAGCACGTACATCGGTTTCAGATGCCCCCCGTGGCAACTTCGTGTTCTGAAATCCTAGAAAATCGTAAACATGCGTCAACTTGTTCGAGGCCAGAAACCGGGTACGATACGGCAGTGGCGGCAGGTATGGATCATGTGGGGGCATGACATGTGTCCAAACAAATCGCGGTTGCGTGGTCTCCGAATGCTCAACCAAAAGCCGGGTGCGCTCGAAGGCTTCTTCGGGCGGTGAGGGATAGGTGTTGCTCCAAATCAAGAAATCTAGTGCGTGTCTCAACGTAGTTAAGCGTTTGAGCAGAGGTCCTGAAAGTGTGTGGGGCGTATTCAGGCCTAGTAGGCTGACGCAACGGATCCACATCCCGGTTAAGTTGCGTGCATCGGCAGACTGAAGCGCATCATAGCCATCGATAGTCTTGTGCTGCATTGGCGTCGCCCAGTAATTTGAAGACAGCATCGCAGTGTAATAGCCGCGGCGTCGCAACACAGCAGCGAGAGTCTCGTGTTGTGCTTGGCCTCTCAGAAAACCACCGAGTTGATAGACGTGATGAGACCAAGGCAATTCGCCGGTTTCAATCGAGGTCGTAGCTGGAGTGGTTAGGTTGGAATTGGCAAAAAAGTAATCGAAGGTAAAGCTGTATCGCGAAAAGCGCTCGAGGTTTGGCGTCGTCGTGCGCCTATAGCCATAAACGGAGGTCTCCTCCGCCCTTAGGGCGTCGAAGGTAATGAGGTAAATATCAGGCAATCCTGATTCTTTTACTACCCTCCCAGGACGTGTGAAATCTCGGAATGGATGTATACCATGCACGCTAAGTGCACCAAGGGCAACGACGCACGCGAGTACGTGAGCTAAGCCAATTGGGGCCACTCGACCTTGAAAGAACTTTTGGAGCGCGCAGACTCGCACTTCCGAAAGACCAATGATGGCGAACACAAGGCAAACAAGGCCCAGGCATAGCACTCCGACATTCGCCGGACGCCACTTGGGAAGTAGTACCAAGAGCACAGAGTCGACAACGTTGAGACCTAAGTAAGCGATCGGAAGGGCTAGGCAAGAACGCCAGAGCAACGCCTCACGATATTGCCTTGCCGCCGGGACTGTCGTAACAATCTCCTCCAAGACCAGGACGCAGAGCCACCAAACGACAGCCAGCGCCGAGACTACTAGCAGAGCTAGACAGGCGTCGAGTATGATTTCTCGCCAAGTCATGTACAACAAAAGAGTGTCAACTTGTTCAATGAACTCGACCTCCAAGCTGGAACAGACGATGCCCAGAACGCTCAACAGCAGAAGTCCGGCACGTATCGAAATCGGCTCTGCGCAATCCCTCACTTCGTGATGTGGGCCTACTTTGAACGTGCTCACGGCTTTTGTAACTCTGTTAGCGCTGTCATAAATGTGGAACATCTGGTGTGTGTACCGGTTGGGCTAAGGGTTTGCTGACGCGATTGCCCCAAATCTGCAGTCTCGCCGAAGCGACGATGCGTGATCGCGTGACCATCGCCGAATCTTCCGCAGGCTTCTTCACTCACACGTGCCACGAAGAGGGCAACACTATTTCAGGAACTGAGGTGTCATTAGTTCGGTCTAGGGGATGCGGGAACTGAGTGGCTGGTTGCGAGGAAAATGCCCGGTCCCGGCGCAAAAATGTGAACTCCATCACAGGCGGGATCTCCAGTTCGTGGCGCTTGCGAGTGCGCCAGCCATTGTTAGGATGGATATGCACAACTACGAAGTTGTTGAGAACCTTCTGGAGTGCAAAGCTGATAAGGAGAAGCCCCAGTTGATCAAATAACGCATGCAGGTGATGAAACTCAATGACCATGATTCGGAACCTATTCACTACCTCATCAGGCGTGTCCAGCAGCACTTCGTACTCGGAGCCTTCAATATCCATTTGAAGCAGCAAATCACTCTTACAGCAAACGTTCCTATTAATCCAGTCTTCAAGCCGGATGTGAACGTCGTCGTTTCTCGATCCCAAGAACTTCTTTTCGAAATGAATGAGCGGCGAGTTCACTGGGGCGACGTCAACCGAGTAATCAGCCAGGAAACAGTTGATGCCCCGGTCTGCCAAATCGGCTTCAAATGTGGCGACGGTCGACACACCAGGCGAAAAACATGCACGGATGCCGTCCAAGTCATCGGGCACCAAGTATCCTCCATCCCCCTCCCCACCGAGTCGGACTAGTGGTTTGCCGGTTTGCATCGGCCTCAATCGCGCGATCAACTGCCGCACAAGGCGGTCATCGGCCACTCGAGAAGTGTAGACCCCTCTCGTTAATAAATAGTTCTGGAGCGCCGCTCGAAGCATTCCCATCGCTCTTACCTAAGCAGAAAACGAAAGATTACCTCCACACGATGGTTGGGCAGCGCCAACCTACGAGCCCTGCATTGAGCCAGACTTAGAGAGGCTCGGTTGGCAACCAATCGTCCCTCCCGAGAAATGTGCAGCTTAGTCCGCCGAAGCACGCTGAACGATTTCAAGGTCCCTTCCACTCTGCAAACCTCGTTGCATTAGATCCAAATCTGCTTCCACCATCTCCACCACCAATTCTCTCCAACCTTGTTCGGGGCGCCAGCCAAACGCCTCACGAGCCTTGGAACAGTCTCCCACCAGCGTTTCAACATCGGCAGGCCGAAACAGCGCAGCGTCCACTTTTATCCAGTCCTGGTAATCCAAACCCACGTGACGAAAAGCTATTTCACAGAACTCACGTACTGAGTGGTTCTCACCAGTTGCAATGACATAATCGTCTGGCCGCGGTTGTTGGAGCATCATCCACATCGCCTTGACATATTCACCGGCATGCCCCCAATCACGTTTTGCATCGAGGTTACCCAAACGAAGTTCCTGTGCAAGGCCCGACTTGATCATAGCAACATGGGAAGTGATTTTTCGAGTAACGAATTCAAGTCCACGGCGAGGAGATTCATGGTTAAACAGAATCCCGTTGCTCACGAACAGGTTGTAGGCCTCGCGATAATACTGACAAAGATAGAACCCAGCAACCTTGGAGACCGCGTATGTGGAACGGGGATGGAATGGAGTGCTTTCGTTTTGCGGAGACGATTGAACTTTGCCAAACATCTCGCTAGAACCGGCGAAGTAGACCTTGCAGCCTGGAGCAACCTGTTTCAGTGCCGCCAACAGTTCATGCGTGCCCTGAACATTAGGGCGCATCGTGGAAAACTCGTCGTCGAAAGAGTAACTCACGTAGCTCTGCGCGGCCAGATGATAGCACTCGTCCGGTTGTACATCTTGGAGCAGCTTGCAAAGGCTGGCGTAGCTTTCCAGGGAAGCACTGTGAAGGCGGAGTTCAGCAAGCAAATGACGAATGCGCCAGACTCTGTGCTCCGGATTCTCCGTTGCAACACGTCGTACCATCCCGTGCACCTCGTACCCTTTGGACAGTAGAAGTTCCGCTAAGTACGAGCCATCCTGACCCGTTATGCCTGTAATCAATGCCCTACGTTTCATTTACCCTCCTTGATATGTTTTCCCATCTACGCCCCTGTCGGTGTAAAACCCTCCACAACTCAACCATCAGTCTGACAATAACTACGCTGCCACCGAAAAAGGGAGAACAACGGCAACAAATGGGCAACACCTTGTAGGTCAGAACCAGACTGAGCAGATCCGTAGGCGTGTTCCCAGAGCTGCAACAGCCTTCTTCAAGACTGTTGGCTCCCTGAAACACGCACCCACCGCTCAACTTCCCACACTGAACCTGCCCACCTTAGCTGGACCAGCGCGATGGGAACACTAGACTCGCACTGCAGCATTGGCACTCAGCACCACCCCCAGTTTTCTCATGTCTTCGCGCGCATCAGGGAGTTCCCCGGGGATGCCACCGATGCTATCGATCCAAGCAAGGAAGTCGTCCAATATCCTAGAGAGGTCCCATCGCGGCTGCCAACCAAGTCGTCTGAGCTTATCAATACTCGACACACTATGGCGGTTGTCTCCGCGGCGGTACTCTCCTGGAACACTGATATCGATCGCTGGCGAAAGCTTCCGGCGCACTAGGTCGGCGTAGTCCAGAACACTCGTGGCTTTCCCACTTCCCACGTTGAAAACTTCAAAAGTGGTGTCCTCCTTGAGAACACGCATGTTGGCGTCAACGACGTCTTGAACGTGGACAAAATCCCGGGTTTGCAGGCCATCCTCATAGACGACCAGTGTCTGCCCCCGCAATGCCCGCCCCACAAAGATTCGGCAAAGACCAGAGTACTGGTTGTATAGCGATTGACGTGGTCCCTGCGTGATCGAGTATCGCAATGCCACGGATGGAATACCAAAGATCCATCCTAACCCCAAGGCAATCTTCTCCTCTGCAAGCTTAGACACGGCATATTGGTTGTAGGGATTTGTATGCCCCTCGTCAAGCAGGAAAGGCTTTGCCACATTACCGCAGTTGGGGCACAGTACCTCCCAACAGCGCTCCGACAGTTGTTTCTGAGTTCGCGGCCTTGGCAGAAAAGTCCGATGCTCTGCGCAAACGTATTGACCCTCTCCATAAACAGCCTGCGATGATGCAACAATAACTTTCTTGACCGGCAACCGCTCTTGGACGATCAGTTCATAGATAAGCGAAGTACCAACGCCATTCACATGCAAGAAGCGCGAGAAATCCGGCATATAGTCTTGATACGCTGCCTGGTGAGACACAATGTCCACATCGCGCAATGCCGATAAGAGAGCGTCTCGATCCGTCACGTCCCCCTTGATGAAATCAATATCCGCCGGAAGATATTTGGGACGTCCGTGGGGGTGGACTCTGGGATCGAGCGAATCCAAAACCCGTACCTGAAAACCCTCACTTAGAAACCGATCTACCAGGTGCGAACCAATGAAGCCCGCCCCACCCGTCACCAGGACCCTCATCTTCACCACTCTCCACAACAAGATCTGTTGAGAAACTACTTCCCCGATCCCAAGAGCACTTCACCAAGGGTTCTCACAAGAATCCAGAAGTCCAGCTTCAGGCTCCAATCGCGAATGTACTGCAAGTCGAGGCTTACCCAATCGTCGAAATTCTTCACATCATTTCGGCCGCAGACCTGCCACAAGCAAGTCATGCCCGGCTTCACGGCAAGCTTCTGCTTCTGATAATCGTTGAACCGTGCGTACTCAGTCACCAACGGGGGCCGTGGTCCGACCAGGCTCATATCACCCTTGAGCACGCTGTAAAGCTGAGGTAGTTCATCCAGACTGTAGCGGCGCATCCACGAACCCAGCTTTGTGATCCTCGGATCGTTTGTGATTTTGAATACCGGGCCCTGCATCTCGTTAAGATGCTCGAGTTGAGCTTTCATCTGATCGGCATCCGATTTCATCGACCGGAACTTGTATCCAGTGAATGGATGACCGCCCTTGCCAACAACTCGCCACCGGTAGAATACCGGCCCTCGCGACGTCAGCTTCACAGCTACCGCCAGCACCAGCAACAAAGGCGAGAAGATCACGATCAGCAGCGCCGAAACAGCGATGTCCAAGAGTCGCTTTCCACCGGTCCACAAAGGATCGCGCCAATATGGGGACGGTCTTTGCCGAATCTGGTTAGGTTGCTCCGATATGGCGGACTGAATCTCAAACATGCGTTACCACACCGGACAAAACAGCAGTGTCTGACGAAGTCTTGGCTTCGTTCTTGTGTTTGGCAACCACACGTTCACAAAATTCCAGGAATTCGCCCCGGAAGCGTTCGGCGGAGAACCGACTGGCGTTTCTACGGCAGGACGCCGGATCGAAGCGGGCTGAAACTTGCTCGAAAAGGCGAACGGACTCGACGATCGCCTCGGTTGTCTGCTCATAAAAAAACATTCCAGTCGGTTCTTCCGCCGAAAAGTCGCGGACAATCTCCAGCACGCCCCCTTTTCCAAAAGCGATCACCGGCGTGCCACAAGCCTGCGCTTCAGCAACGCAGATGCCAAAGTCCTCCTCAGCTGCAAAAACAAACCCTCGCGCACGCTGCATGTACTGCCGCACCACTTCAAATCCCTGAAAGCCCATCATTGTCACATTGTCACCAGCGATGGCTTTGATGCTTGCAAAATTGGGTCCGTCGCCTATGACGACTAGCCTCTTCTCGGGCATCCTGTTAAAAGCCTCCACTATCAAACCAACCTTCTTGTAGGGCACGAGGCGCGAAACTGTCACATAAAAGTCATCCTTCTCCGCTTGAAGGTTAAATAACCCGAAGTCAACAGGAGGGTAGATAACGGTCGACTCTCGTCGATACACTTTCCCAATGCGTCGGGCAATGTAACCAGAAATCGCTATGAACTCATCTACTCCGTTTGCCGTTCGTAGATCCCAGACTCTGGCACTATGTAACATCCAGCGGGCCGCCCAGCCCAGCAGTCCCGATTCCAAGCCAGATTCCGCCAGGTATTGATGCTGCAAATCCCACGCGTATCGCATGGGAGAATAGCAACAACAGATGTGTAACTGATCAGGTCCCGTAATCACGCCCTTGGCAACGGAGTGGCTACTGGAAATCACCAAATCGTACGCTGATAGGTCGAATTGTTCCACCGCGAAGGACAATAGAGGGAAACACTTGCGAAACCACTTGTGCGCAAGGGGAAGATGCTGGAGAAACGAGGTATGCACGGCTTTGTTCTGAATGAAGCTGCGTTCCTCGGCAGGCAAGAAATCAACTAGGCTGAATAGTTCGGCATTCGGAAAGCAGGCGAGCATCTGCTCGAGCATTCGGTCTGCCCCGCCATAGGTCAAGAGCCAGTCGTGAATAATCGCGATCTTCATGGCAGTCATCTACTACCATCCGTTTGGTAGATTTGTGCGGTCGCCACGGTGATGCCAAGCTCCATGTTACTGACGCCCCGAGTCGATCTTAGTCCAACTCTGTAAGAAAACAGCCCACGTTGTGGAGTTCCGCACAAAGAACTCGTTTCCAAGGAAACCTCGTCAACTGGCCGCTGACGCATCGAGAGCTTGCCACGTAAGTTTCGCGGTTTCATCCCAAGAGTATCGCCTCGCACGATTCAGTCCGCGCTGTTGCAACTCTGCTCTAAGGGCAGAATCCTTCACCATCCGGTGAAGTCCCTGTGCGATCTCGTCCACATTAAAGGGATCAACGCTTAGGCCTGCGTCCCCCACCACCTCCGGCAACGAAGATCTATTTCCCGCCAGCACTGGGGTACCACAAGCCATCGACTCAAGTAATGGTAGGCCGAACCCCTCGTAGACGGACAGATAAGCCGTTGCGAGGGCGCCTGCATACAGACCCGGCAGCCATTCTTCAGCGACATAACCTAGGAACAATACTCTCGTCGGTAAAGTGTCCAATTGCACCCCGCCGAAAACCCTTCGACTTCCGCGTCCTCCAACTACCAACAGCCATAGGTCATTCGGTAACCGGCCTTGCATGCGAGCCCAGGCATCAAGCAACCGTAGCAGGTTCTTGCGCGGCTCGACCGAGCCAACCGCTAGGATGTATTTGCTCGAGGGTAGCTTCAACGATGCTTTGGCTATCTCTGTCTGCGAAGCTGCTTCCGGACAAAATTGCGAATCTACTCCGCTCGGGATGACTGCCACCTTCCCAGGATCGACTGGAATGTGTGCCAGAATCCGCCCCTTGGTGAATTCCGTGTGGGTGATAACTAGCCGGACTCGCAGGATCAGCCTAGGGAGCAAGAACTGATACCAGGCGCCAAATTGAGCGCTGAAGGTCTCCGGACAGTCAAACATCGACATGTCATGCACGGTCAGGACTTGCCTTCTCGCGCTGAGAGGGCCCGTGTTTGACGGGCTGAATAAGAGCCGGCCTTTCAGCCTTCCAGGCAAAACCAGTTGCTCCCAAGCATGGCCTGCAAAACCGCCCAAGGCTATACCCGGACCTAACTGGTCGATGTGCCCGTTCCACCGCTCCAGCAAGGCTCTTGTGTAACGTTGCACTCCCGTTGTCGGAGCCGTCAGTACTCTGGTGTTAACAACTATTCTCGGCATTCCATTAGTCGGGGCACATCGCTGCCTCAAGCCTCTGGTCTAGTCCAGGGCGATGCTGCACTCCCAGCACGGCCCTGTAAAGCTTGACCGTCTCCTCGGCGATTCGCCGATGAGTAAACATCTTCAACACCCGGAGCCGGCCCTCTTCGCCCATTTGCACGCCAAGCCCAGGTGTGTCGTATAGACATCGCAGTTTCGCAACAAGCGCAGCCACGTCTCCCTCGGGGAAAATGAATCCAGCATCCCCGATCACCTTGGGAATTTCCCCTGAGCTGGATCCTATTACCGGTGTTTCGCAAGCCATCGCCTCGATCAAAACGCGTCCAAATTGTTCCTTCCACCGTTGCGTAGTTCGTGACGGCAAAATCAGCACGTCGAATGCGTTCATATAATCAGGAACGGTGAACGACGAAATGCGCATAATCCAGTGGACCCGCTGTGCCGTGCCCAGTTGCTCGGAAAGCTGTTCTGCCTGCGGCCGGAAATCGCCGTCGCCCACCATCACTAGAACACAACGTTCGGGTAACGAAACCAATGCCCGAATCATGTCGGCTATTCCTTTTTCCCCCACGATCCGGCCCACGTAACCTATGACAAACTTGTCATTCAGACCTAGTCTGGCCTTCAAGTCAGCAACATTGCGCTTGCAAAAGATGTCAGGCTCAACCCCAAACTGAGGCACGACCGATATCGGTTTCCAAAATCGTCGCGCTACGAGCACCTCCCGAGCCTCGTCGTTACCTGCGATCGCAGCCCGGGCGTGTTTGAAGGTGAAGCGCTCGAAGTAATTGAAAGGTGGCGGGTATCTCTTGTAGATGTTCTGCCATGTGAAAAACAGGGCAGGCCTATGCTGGATCACGCAAGCGCGCATGAACTGGTAAGAAACCAGGCTCCATGGTTCCTCATCTAAGTGAACAATATCCGAATCAATCGGTCCGACCTGGGTGCGATAAAAATGGAAATGATTATGGCCCGAAAGAAGGCATGGCATAACGCGTATCTTGTACTCCGCCGCTTCCCGGACCTCCAGTTCCTGCCTGCCCCAGCGGGGAGGGACAACAAGAGTAAGATCCACACCGAGATTCGCCAGTTCTCGGAGTTTGGCGTGGTAGGCTCCCACTACCAAAGCCTTCGATACCATCAATACCTTCACTCTTCAAGCCTTTCCCGATGCGCGCCGTTTTTCTGCCAATGGCTGTGAACGCTCGCTCGATTGACACGGTGACAAAGAGCACTCAACTAACGCTGCAAGGCAGCATGCGAGAGCCGCCCCTCGTGTTTGTTTCCCAAAGTGGCGAGGAGCACGGATCGCACATCCTCAACCACTGCCCTCCATCGAAACGTTTCGCTGCGAAGCCGACCGCAGTCCTGAAGGCGCTTCCGCAAAATTTCGTCGTTCGCCAGCTCGGTCATCGCCTTGGCTGCGGCTTGCAGGTCTCCTGATCGCACTATCACTCCTGCATCGCCGACGACCTCCGGCAGTGACGTGCCGTCACAAACAATGGCAGGACTCCCCGATGCGAGCGCCTCAGCGGCTGGATAGCCAAAACCCTCATACTCGGAAAGAAAGATCAGTGCGGTCGCGTGCCGATACAAGAACAACATCTGTTGCTGCGGTAACCCAGTGTATACAACCAGCCGGTCAGCCAACCCCAATTCCTTTACCACTCCTTCGAGTTCGCGCAAATGACCGCTGACCGATGTCACAAGTACGAGTTTTTCGTCCAAATTGCTTTGTACCCGCGCAAATGCACGGATCACATCCAGAGGGTTCTTTCGCGGCAGGCAAGCACCCACGAACAGAAAGTACTTGTCCGGACAATATGCTGGAGCGTCACATCGACAGTTATCCGAGAAATAGCAATCGTCGACGCCCAAGGACACAACCGTGATTTGATCTGCACCTATGCCGTAGGCCCGGACCAGATCTCGTTTGGTGTGCTCCGAGTCAGCCATGATCCTGCGCGCATTGCGCAAAAAAAGCGGAACAACGAACCGAAAGTACAGCGCCAAGCGCGGACTCTCCTGTGGATAGAACAACGGAATCAGATCATGCACAACCACTACCCTGGGCGTTCTTGCGACGATTGGAGCGTCGGCAAGCGGACACAGCAAAATGTCGATACCATCTTTGAGAAGCAATGTCGGCAGTATGAATTGAGTCCAAAGCACTCGGCCAACATTCCCAAACCTCTCTGCATCGTGGCTGGCCCAGTGTGGACTCCTGCGCCATTCGAAATTGGGGCTACTTGGCACGTCGCCTTGGGCGGATGTGTAAATGACGTATTCCTCTTCCGACGCCGATCCATACTTCTCGAAAGCCTTGATCAGCCCGCGGACATAAGTATTCTGGCCGTTGTGGGACTTCCCAAGGAACGCAGCATTCACGCCCACTCGCATCCGGTCATTCAACATTTACACTCTCCGCCACCAGTGGACAACTGACAATGAGCAATGATGACATGACGCTTCTGCCCTGCATCAGAGTATTCAGGATCTCTGTCAGAAGCGCCGCCCAGGCGGCTCCCAGCGCTCCCCATCGCGAAACTAGGAAAGTGACAGAAAGGACGTTCAAGACCACACTTGTAGCGGTGATCTTCGCCAATACTGTGTACTTCGCACGTGAGTTGAGCACCGCTGTGAGCGACAGATTGAGAGTCCGCACCGCAAGTGCCAGGACCAGTACGACAAGGATAGGGTAAGCTGCTTGGTAACCCGAGAAAAACCTAGCAAGAATCAGCTTTCCCGTAAACACCAGGGTCGTCCCTACCACCGCAACAAATGCATAAGCGGGCCACATTGTTCTGGATAGGACTTGGGTCACTTCACCGGTGCCGGCTCGCTGATGCTTCTTGTCAGACAAATAGGTATACGCAGTAATAGAGAAAGAGGCCGGGACCATGAGCACTGGCTCAACAATCCGATAACACACCGCATAAAGTCCGAGCGCCGATTCACCGGCCAGCTTGAATACGAAGAGATTATCTAGCCGAAAGTACAGAGCTACCGATACCGCACTGAACCCGACTGGTAAACTCTCCTTTAGCAATGATAAGGTTTCCTCGACCCTGAACCTTATGCGCAGAGGTGTGTTCAACCTGCGCCACAGCAGATACAGATTGAGCAGATCCGCCAAGGGAAGAGCAAAAATGACCCAAACCAGCGGCGACTTGGTCACAATGGCAGCTGTCGCAAAGCAAACGGACGTGCCGCTCGCCAGTAGCGTAGTTCCGAGCAATCTGGACATCGAGAAAAAGCTTTGAAGATAACTCGATAGCGCACCCAAAGCGCCTGCGAAAAAAAAGGAAAGACCGGCGATCGCGCCCAACTCCACTACAGTCCGTCCGTCGGCGACAAGCCACAACACGCATGCCCCGACACAATAAAAGCACGTCGCCATGAGTAACTTGGCTCCGAGAATCCCACCTAACAGTTCAATTCGTTCCTCCGGCGCAACCTGTGCGAACTTCCGAATGGAGACGGTGTCCACTCCGAACTCCGAAAACGTACGCAGGATTTCTACGATCGAAATCGCCAGGGAGAGCTGGCCAAACTCCGCGGGACCGTAAGCGCGGGCAATAGCCAGGAGAATACCGACACGAACCAAACCAGCGATAGCCCTAGCGCCTACCCACGACGAGGAGTTTACGAAAAGGGGGTCACCTGCAAGGTTCATTAGCGACCGGCAAGCGGGGATTATGCCCGCAGCGAGCGCTTGGAGCCCTCTAAGCTCTGTGATCCCATTAGCCTTCTCGTCCTTCAGATCAGTCTTCGGAGGGATCACTTCAATCGCCTTTGTACTGTTGTCCTGATACCACAGACATCATCTTGGTTTGGTGCCTAACAACGTAAAAGAAGTCCACATCGACCCCATAATCCTTGCAGCCCATGTGCGAAGCAAAGAACGAATAGAGCCGCTGGGATCGACTGCAAGTCGAACTCGGTATCCGGTTTGGCGAAGAAAAAGGCTAATATCACGGGCATTGCTGAAGTAGACGGCATCGAAGTCGCCTCCGAAATCGGCATGCCCCAGATCTGGCCTGCGCGATATGAATTCAGGCTTAATCGAGAGCATTTTCTTCAGGCTCAAATGGCAGGATCTCCGGAGAAAAGACAAGGCCTCTTGATAGGAAGAATATAAAGGTGGGCGAAACCGATGCCGAGTCAGCATCTGCAGAAAATCCCTGAGTGGCCACAGCGGCGACAGCAAATTCGGGCTCACTATCACGATTCGTCCATCAGGTTTGAGGACGCGGTGCATTTCTCCAAGAACCCCCTCAACCGGCCACACGTGTTCAATGAACTCCATTGCGCACACCACGTCGAAACTGTGATCCGAAAATGGCAAACGCGAAGCATCCGAGGTCACAAATCTGCAAAATGTGGAGCTACTGTTCCTCGCCTGCGACTGCATGAATAGACTGGAAATGTCGGTGCCTATGACCTTACGACCGCGACGCGCGATCTCACCAGTCGACTCTCCAGTACCGCAACCGAGATCGAGGATCAAGTCTGAGGCTGAACTACAGTCACAAACGACGGCAACGAATCGCTCAAAGTAAGCGGCTCCCTTTAGTTGCAAGTGCTCGCGATAGCCGACTGACGTTTTGTAGTATTGCCGCAGCTCAGCTAAGGTGCCAGCATCGAGCCCAGGCTGGATTTGTAAACTTGACATCTTGGCGTCACTCATCATGCCTACCTGGTATGTCTGGTACGTCCTTGCGCTGGAAGAAATCTCGTGGATCGGCTGGCCGGGTAGCATGTCCATGACCTACGCTGACCTGAGCCTGCGTTTCGGTCCGGCTCACGCGAAAATCAGGCTTTGACCATATATGCCAGAGACCCACCCGGAATTCGCTGGACCTCATTGCCCTGCGCTCTGAATTCATTCAGCCACTTGGAAACACCGTTTACTCCGCATCTTCCGTAGTCGTGCCAAGCAATAATTCCGCCTCGCTTCGTGCATTCCAGTGCCTTCTGGGTGTCGTTCTTAACATACCGGTAATGGTGTGCTCCATCTATGAAGAAGAGGTCCACTAAGTCGCGGAATGGTGAGAAGTCAAAGTTCGCACTGTCACCATACAAGCAGGTGATCCGGTTCCTTTCAGGAAGGTGATCAAACACCAGAATCCTCTTCTGCGCTTCGCCAATCAGATGCCTGTCAACCTGCGTAGCACTCAAAACCGGCTCGTGGTCCAAGGGCAGATCGAGCGTGAATACATGTGCCTGGGGAGCGTTAAGCGCGAAGTGAAGCGCGCTGGAACCGTGCAACGTTCCAATCTCGAAAATCGTCGTGGGTTTCTTGACCTGGGTCAGCATTATCAACGCGATCAGGTCGGCTTGCCAGGAGGCGATCCCACGAACCCACTCGTCCGCCGCACCCGGTCTAAGGATCACGGGGATTTCTAAACTAGCTCCAAGTACTTCCCAAATGAGACGTTGGGGCAAATCACCATTTGAGTTCATAAGCCTTTCTATGAACAGGCATTCGCCAACGTAGAACACTGCGGTTTGCGGTCTGTTGAGGAGACGAAGGGCTGCAAAATTTCCACCTAAGAGAAAATTCCTGGCGGCGATAGCATAATCTCTCAGCATGAAACTAAGCTCCCAGCAGTGCCGTCGATCTTATCACCCAGACCGATTTTGCCGCGGATCACTCCCAGCATGAGACCGATCATGAGGTAATGCATGTGGCCTTCGGCCTTCACAAAGTAGGCATTAGAGAGGATCATCATAAAGCAATGATAGGCCAGGTAGGCCAGAAGGAACGGTCGCACATCCGCCCATTGAGAGTCCCGGAGCCTCGAGTAAGCCAAGGCTAGGATCCCAAAACAAAGCGGAAGATACGTGATGAACCCAATGACACCACCCTCCGCAAGAGTCTGCAGCCAAATATTGTGGGCATCAGCACCTTCTATCCACCCAGTCTCCTCGAGATCCAGGAATTGCGGTGAAAAGAGCGTGAAATTTTTCGGACCTATTCCCAGAACTGGGTGGGATTGAAAGAACTGCCATGCCAGACCCCAAACCATTAGCCGGGACAGCAAGGTGTTGGTTCCAACGTCCTGGGATTGCGCTTCAGCAATTCGCGAGATCAGAGACTCTCGTAGGGATGGAATGGAAACAACCGCGAGCACCACACACAGGATGCCGGCTGCGAACCTCATCATAAGGATGCGGCGCTTCTTACCCCGGCTCGAGAGGAAGGTAGTTATGATTCCGGACGCCAGGAATGCGATCCAAGGCGCACGTTCGTGGGCGATCACCGCGCCAAACAGCAACACCAGCATTGTGACAACGTAGACCAGACGGGCAGATTTCTTGGGCGTGGAGATAGACAGCGCGTACGCCACCGCAGCTGAGACCGCGCAAAACTCTCCGTACTTCATCTGACTGGAAAATGTCCCGTGCGGATATACTCGTAGAGGGTTGTTTGGATCTAGGTCCGACCCAGCGGCGAATTGCCAGGCCGCGATAACAGTTTCCAATACAAAGATACCAAGAATGAAGTGGACTACCCGCAGGACACGTCTGTGTGAGGTAAGCAGCGAGATGCCCCAAGCGAAACTGCCGAACTCTACCATCTGAATTAGGGCGGCAGCAGGACGAAGCTTCTCGTCGGCGGCCAAAACTGATAGGGCCGTCGCCACGAAGAAACATGCGAAGGGTATCACAATGATTTTGGGAGGAAACTGAAACCCGTTCCATAAACCCCAGAACACGGCCACCACCACTATGAGGCCAGCCACAAGGTCCGGTGCGGTGAACTCGACGCTCTCAATTTTGAAGAGCGGTTCAGTCTCAGCGAAATAAACCAGCCCGCCTATAACTAGGCAACAGCCTAAGACAACCATCAGGGATTGTATCGCCGGACTCGCCTCGCCCGCGCGGACGCGAGACGAATTTCGGCCCCAACCGAACGCGCTGGCCAAGGGTGTTGTTTGGGAGCTCATGAGACCTACAAACTCAGCCTAGTAGTTGCGAGTGTCGATCGCACGACGTCTGCCAACTCGTGAGACCAGACTCTTCGTGCTAGCAACCCCCCGCCGAAGAGCCGGTATAATTTCTTGACTGAGAAATGCTTTGTGGGGTTCGTTCGGATCGATCTCTGACCAGAACTCTCTCCCCACAACCCAGCAACCGGTGAAAACGAAAGCCAGGAAGGCTCCAGTCAGCGCTATGAGCACGTGTGGAGGGCCGGATCTCTTTTCAGGGATCTGAGCTGCATCCAACACTTTTACACTGGGCGTTTCCTTAGCCTCCTGCACCTTAGCCAGCTCGCATTCCTGAGTGAGGAGCGCGAAGATAGTTTCATCGATCTTGACGCGCCGGTACAATTCGCCATATCTCACAGCCATCACGGGGAGCTGTCTAAGCGAAGGGTATAACGAGTTAGCGTCGAGCGTGGTCGAACCGGTGTAGTTTTTCCCTCCGAGCTTGTTAAGTTGATCCCGGAGTTCGGAAACGTGCGCTTGCAGGGAACGCACGCGCACATTTTCGGGCGTATAAATCTGCTCCAAACCACTCAATTCGGATTCAGCGGCGATCAGCTGACCTTGCAGTACGGCAGTGGCTTCTACCATCGCCTTGGCTTGGTCCTCAGGATACAACGTCGTATTCTGCGATGAAAACTTGCTTAGTTCTTCGGACGCGTCGTGGAGTTCTGTGTTGATGACTGCCAGGCGCTGTTCCAGAAATGCCCTTTCGCGCGATGCCGAGGAAGTATTCACTTGCGCCAGAAGCCGATCGAGCTCCGTCACGTAAGCTTGCGCTATTGCGGCCGCACGTGCCCTATCATGATCCTCAACCTCTATCGTAATTATTCCACTCCGCTTGTCCTCGGAAATGGCCGTCCGTGAAGCAAGCTTCTTACGGGTAGCAAGATAGGTCTTCCGCCAGTACACCTTGCGCAGATCAAAGCTATCAATGATGTGATCTGCAATGGTGCGGCAGCCTAGGATGCCCACGAACAAAGGACCTGGTTTTTGTGTACCCAAGAGATCACTGAGGCCACTTCCTATGCTGGAGCCAACCGCGCCGGCGGAGCCGCCGCCGCTCCCTCCTAGACCCACAGATCCCATGAGCGTTCCCAGTACACCTCCTGTGAGAGAGCTGCTGTCGGGAGGCATCAGGCGCACGTTAGCGGTGTAGCTGCTGGGAATCAACAGCGCAATCAAGGCCCCGACGACTAGTCCTGCCGCTGTCAATCTCGCGAGTCGAACTCGATTTGCCCAGAGCAACTGTGAAATTGCCAGGAATGGAGAACCTTGCGGCTCTGGCAACCCATCGGCCTCGCGCCCCTCGGCAACCAGAATGAGGTCACTGTCAGAAGAATCGTCCAATGTTCTTTGACTCAAAGGGTCCACTAGGTCAATCTCCAAACTGGGATCACTACCAACTGCAGCTCGTTCTCGCGTGTATCTCGACGCTGACACTTGATCACTAGGATCCAATTCCCGCTACCTTGGCTTGGGCAAAATAAGCCACGCCAGATTCTGCGGACAACAGCTGCCACTCCGAATGGTAGCCTGATCTGCCCAGAAATCAAACTACTTAGCAAGGCTCACCCGGCACAACGAAGTCCATCCGTCCTCTACAGTCGACCCAGCATTGGTGTGCCAACGCTACGCGAGAGGAGCGGATTGCTTCACGGCTGTAGCCGCCAACGCGGGCAGAAGGTCACCTGCACCGATGCAGTCACATCGGACTGCCTAACCGAGTTCAGCGCCGGAAACCGCCACTGCTCATATTGAAGCATTCCGGAAACCGACAAATCACGGCCCAGCATAACTTCGCCTTGCGCCGAGTAGTCTGCCAACCGGCCACCGCCCGGCGGTGTGACACCGCCCGCGGGGGCTGTGCAATTAATGCCCGAGGGTTGACCACAAACAAAATGGGTCCCCACCATTTGCAGACGATATCCTAGCTGAAAGCGGTTGCGCGGGGAAAGCGAATATGTTAACCATTCCTGTGTCCCGCGGCCTGCTCTACCGAACGGGTTCCCCATCAGGTTGCCGTTGTCGGTGTAACCATCGAGAAAACGACGAGCATCGAAATAGACGAAACCCGGGCTAAACTCGCTGGTGGTAGATTCTTTTACTCCCTCCGCCCGAAACTCTAGCTTCGGGACTTTAGGAATCCGAGGCATGTATATGCCAGGATTCACGCTAGGGCGGGTGGACCCGATCGGCGAAATCTCATCGACAACCAAGGAATCGAGATAAACCGTCAGCCAGTCTCTCAGGTGCGGTATTCGATACGTAAAGTCAGCGGCTGAAATTCGCTTCCCAGGGTTGTTCGCGGCAGTGTTTGAGTGGACGTAATAAGTGCGGAAAAAATTGCCGAAGGTAACCGGAAGTCCGGGGCCCCCAAACATGGCGGTGATCCCCATCCCAAATTCGAGGTTAGGAGTGGGTTGGAAGCTGATCTTCTCACCGTGGATGAAGGGTTGCGGAACAATGTTTGGACCGACAACAGTGGGGTAACCGGGGTAGGTCCGACAAGTCGCCACGATGCAAGTTTCCCAGTGGTGTCCAGAGAGTTGACCCAGGAAAGACTCAGCCCGGAACGGTCCCAGGATCCGCGACAGGCCTGGAATCTTGTGGGGCGCAAGATCATCAATCCTCACCATGGGAAAGGGCTCGGCATTATTACTCATCAAGAATGATCCGGATTCGCCGGGACCAAGCCACGCGCTCTGGTTTCCAAAGGAAATCTGAACATTGTCGATGTTGATAGAAGCCATGCTATCGAGGAGGCGCAGACGGTTGAATTCCGCGGTTCCGTTGGCAAGCAGTGGAACTCCATTGGCTGCTGCGACCGCTGCCTGAACTTGCGGCGAATAGGACGGCATCGCCGGTGCGTGCTGGTATTCTCCCCGAACGTAGACCGCCACCGGTCCCGCTTCGGCGTCCGCGGTCACGCCCGTCACGTCATTGAAACCTGTCCAGTAGGGCCGCCCGTAGTCGTTGACGATCGTTTGTCCGAAGTTATATCCGTCACGAAGTGGCGTGCCCGAAAGCCCCATGGCACGGGTATAAACCGATTCCACCCGGGCGCCAACGTTGGCCGCTCCGTCCAACCTTGAAGTCTCCGTACTGAATTCGGTAGTCAGCGCGGCATAGATCTTGCCTGCCTCGCCCTCGTCGCCCCCTTCTGGAAACTTGTCAGCGGCATCCTCAAGCATTCGCGCGCACGCCATCCGCGTCCACGGGCGCATACCGAGCACGTTTGACTGCACGTAGCCCAAAGCGATCAGGCGTTCCAATGCCGGATAAACCCAACTGTCGAGCGGCACGTAAGGCGACGCCATATAATTGGGGTTCCGGGTCTTCTCACCGCTTTTCTCCTCGAAAAAGTCGCCCCAGCCCGAACCGCCCACTTCCGGATCGTGATGCGCCCGGTAAACCTGCCGTCCGAAATACCAGCCCAAAGCGCTGCCGACTACCACGTCTGATGGGAAGTGCTGCCTGGCAGTCACGCGAGTCAGCGAGACAGCCGTCGCCGCGCTATATGCTGCCATTTGGCTCAACCAGCCGGGATATTCATGCGCCATCACACTGGCAACGGACCAGGCGATGGCCGAGTGTTCCGACGAAAACGAAGCTCCTCCGGTGAAAAAGTCTCCGTTTCCGTTGCCTTGGATAGGCCGCTGCCGTTGCGTAATCTCCTTGAATAGGTAGGTCACGCCCGTGGCGTTGACGGCGGCCTCACCCGCCAGCAGTCCGCTCTCCGACATGTGGTCGTTGTGGGTCATCTGGCCGAGCACAAAAGCTCCCCCGCTCGCTGCCAACAAACCGTACGTCGTGTAGTCGGAGATGGTCTTGCTGGTTTGCATGTGACTGGGGTTCACTTGCTTCGCCCACCAACTGTCGCTGGCAATGAAAGCTGTCGTGATACCGGCAAATGGGGCAGCCCACTTCAGGTCTTGCACCCGAAAACGCACTGGCGCTGTCCAGAATTGCTCCTGATCCCCTGCCAGATGCTTGAGAAAAGGCATTAGCAACCGGTTGTTGGGATCCTCGCCAGGTTGAAGATAGAAACTACGAGCAGAGCCTTTGTCTAAAGTTGTGTCCGAAGGCTTGTCAGCCTTACTTGGAGAATCCTGATTTGCAGACGCGGGCCGCTGCCCATCAGCAGTGGTTTGAGCATTTAGCGTCGTGGCCATCGCGGTGAGCAAAGCTAAAGTCAACAGGCGTAGCCCTGCAACATGATGTCGTCGCCAGCTGAAACCCATCCTCAAAAGCTCTTGGCATAGAACGCAGCGATCGCCACCGCCTGCCCGATTTGCGCTCCCAACGCCAGATTCTGGAATGCGTGGCTGACCGAATAGACCTTGCGAGGCACGACTACCATATCCCCAGGCTGCAACGCAGCGCTCGTTGCGCCGCCCCCGAACATGCCCCCGGAACCGCCCGCCACCGAGCCGTCTGCGCGAATGACGAAGATTGCTTTCCTCTCAGCGCCGGTCGTTGGACCACCGGCTTGCTTCAAGTACCACTCCGCATTCCGCCCAGGTTTGAAGGCAATTCCCGTCGGGTTGTAAACGGCACCGTCTACCAGAACCGTGCTCGGTCTCTTGGGAATGTGGACGCGATCGCCGCCACGCACCTGAATATCGGCCGAGCTATTTGCCCAGTGTTGCAGCTTGCCGGAAATGTGAACTACCAGGCGGCCTTCCGGCGGCGTGTTTTGCAGACTCTCCAAGGTGGCTTCATACTGCTCGACCACCGCCTGCTTGGCCAGTTTGTCTTCTCCGGTTTGCTCTGGCGTCAGCTTGACGTTCGCTTCCTGGCCCTGCACGCTTTGGATCAGGGCAAGCCGGTTCTTGTCTTGCAAGTCTCTGATTTCCACCCGTTCAAAAACCGTGCCGTAAGGATAAGCGTCGGAGCGGAAGCCGCCCGCGCGTTGAATGATCGAGCTGAGCCGCTCCCCTTCCTGAATTCCGTAGGTGCCGGGATGCACCACTTCGCCGGTCAGCTCAATGGTAGCTCCGACGTCCTTCCAGCCGGTCAGTTGCCGGATGGTCAGCACATCGCCGTCGCGCAGACGAACGTCCGTGTCTGGCGCTCCTTCCATCGCCTTACCGATCGGAACCGAGACGTGGTCGCTGACGATCTTCGTACCCTGCTGAACTTCATAACGCGTCAGGTCAGCTTCGTCGGTGTAGGCGCCACGCTTGAAGCCGCCTGCCACACGAACCAAATCCGCCGCGCTCATACCGGCTCCCAACGGATATTTCCCTGGGCGCCCAACCTCCCCTTCAACGTCCACGGTTGGCGGATCAAGCTTGTTGAGATTGCGATGAATGAACACTCGGTCCTTTGGCTCCAAAGCAATGTTGTCCTTGGCATCGCCGTCCAGCGCTTTGGCAAGGTTGACGTCGAAGACGGTCATTTTCCCGTCGCTGGTCTTGCGGAAGACTTGCGCATCGTCGAGCAGCGCATCGGGAGTCGTTCCACCTGCCAGGTAAACCGCATCGCGCAGGTGCGGCGTGCCATTGGTCAAGTGATCGCCCGGATCGCGAACCTCACCGGTGATGGTAATCACTGGCGGATCCTCGAAATCGTATTTGCCGAACACGCGCACCGTATCGAAAGGCTTGAGTTCCAAATCCTGGTCTTTGCCAGCGAGCGCGTCGTCCAAGTTAAAGGCCATCACTACTGGCGTGAAATCAGGCTGAGTCAAACGAATGATCTCGGCGTGTGTCGTCGAAGGCTCTGGCAGTAAGTCTTTGTAGGACTTGATCAGATCCGTAACTTTCATGCCCTCGCGATACGCGAACTTCCCCGGACGAGAAACGTACCCATCCAGGTAAACCGTCTTGTCGGCGTAGGGCAGGATGGGAGTGATTCTGATCTTGTCTCCATCTCGGATGGCAAACTCATCCAGCGCTTTTCTAACACTGGCATCGTCGTCGGTCTCCGGGATGTCGAGCCGCAGCATGGTGCGGGTTTCGTGGTCCACCACGCGTTCCACATCCACGTGGCGCAGCGTGCCGGTGGGCAGCACGCCTCCCGCCAGTTCCAAAACTTGGGCAAGACCCTGTTCACCATGCAACTCGTAAATCGCCGGACGCCGCACCATGCCTTCGATGGTGACCTCGCCCTTCAAAGGAGGCACCCGGATCGTGTCTCCGGGCTGGAGTCCCTGCAGGTCAGCGCGAATGCCGTGCAGGAGGAGATCGTAAACATCGACTTCCTGGATAAGCTGCTTGCCGCGATAGTGTTGCAGGATTCTCAGCGAGCCACCGGACGTAGGCCCGCCTGCGGTGTAAACAGCGTTTAGCGGCGTAGAGAGTGAGCTCACATCATACGCGCCCGGGCGTTCCACATCTCCCACTACATACACACGAACCGTGCGAATGCGCGAAAGCGACACATCAGCGTTGGTGTCGCGGAACTGCCCGCGCAACACGGTCTCCACCGTACGTTGCACATCGCCAAGATTATGCCCGGAAACTTCCACGGCTCCGACCTCAGGCAAAACAATCCGCCCTTCGCGATCGACCACCCGTTGCAACCGCTGGGAAACACCGCCCGTGAGGTTGATTGTCAATCCGTCGCCCGGCCCAACCACGTACTCGGGTCCGGCTGGCATATCCATTGGCAATTCATCGAGGTTTCCGGTGCCATTGCGGAAAACGTCCTCGCCGAAACGCTCCACAACCGGCGTGCGTCTCGAATACTGAGCATAAAGGTCGTATAAAGACGGGACATCAGCGTATGGGTTCGGTCGATGACGTAGCTTCGGTTGCCGGGGTACGCTGGGAAAATATGGCGGGGGCAGTTGAGGCGGCAACTGATTTTCCGCACTTGGTCCGCCCAACGTTGCCGCCGCGCCGCCTGGTTGGCCAAACAAAGAGCTGACCGACGCTCCAAGCGAAGAACCAAGGGAAGAACCCATCGAGGGAGACAAGGGCAATCCGGAAGAACCTGCTCCGCCCGAACCCATGCCCTTCCCTGACAGTGCCGAAGACACGCTCGTCTGGCTGGCATTCAGCAGACCGGAAACCTCGTCCGGCTGCATGCTCGCCATTTCGTTTTCATCCGTGTCCATACCAAAGTAGCCGCCTGTTGGCTGGGCTTGGGTCATCTGCAACTGGCGACGGTAGTCCGTCGATAAGCCGGGACTGGTTTGCGACGGCGGATACTGTTGCTGCGGACTCTGTTGCTGAGGATAAGGCTGCTGTTGCGGATACTGCTGCTGCGGGTACTGCTGCTGTGGATATTGTGCGCCTGGGTACTGCTGGTTCGGTGCCTGTATGTACTGGGGTTGCCCATATAAGGAAGGCGCCGTCCCATACGGGGAGTACTTGAGCATATCGCAGTCCACATCTTCTTGGTGTTTTGCCCAGTACTTCTCCTCCTCGCTCGGTGCGCGCGTCACGATGTCTGTAGACTTCTGCTCCTCTGACTTTGTCAGCGTCTGTGTGCCGGTCGGTGTTGTCTGACGGCAGGGGAAATTGCGCGCCAACTCATCACGGCTAGGTTTCGCACGGACGTACTGCCGCTCCTCAATCTCGCGGGTCGCGACCACGCGCGCGTTGTCATCCTCGCGAATCAGCCGGAACAAGGCATCATCCGTCAGGTCATTGGGATCGAGCACTCTTCCCTGCTCGAAAGCTTTCCGGACGAGGGCCTTCTTCACTTGCAGCAGCAGCCCCGGCTCCTGGCGAAGGATCAAGACTATTTTGTCGGCAGAAAGCGACACCATCTGCTCTGCTTCCTGTTCCGCCCGGGACTTGGATTCGTCAATCGCCGTACTGCGGCCGTACAAGCCGTATCCGGCCGACTGCTGCCCCCACGCTGCGGAGAACGCGAAAGCGACCACCAGCACTGACAGCACTCTGAGCACTTGAGCACTAGCACAAAACAACCTAAACGCCTTTTTCATAGGACCTCTACCGCAGGCAACCTTCATGCTCTTCTTAGCGCGAGCCTTGCGGGTCAGGAAACTCAGAATCGAACTTCGCGAACATCTTGGGTTGCGAGTGGCGTAGCTGTTAGCAGGATGCCTATTACAGCTCCGCCCTCTCACTTACAGGTATATGTGAGCAAAACCCTTCTGCCTTCGCTTAACCTCTTCAAGCTTCTACCGCATTCCGCCGCAACTTACACACGGCACAGCTGGCTACATGCCAAACCAATAACACCATAACCCGCAGTTAACCGCAAAGTCGCGGCAGCCGGGTTCCGTGGCACGCCCCGCCAATCATCCCGCTTAAGTCTCTCAGTTTTCGCTCACTCATTGGCCCGGGCTCAACTCCGCGGGGCTAGCTGGCAAACAAGTCCGGAGCGTTGCACCGTTTGGATTAGCAACAAATTCTCCGCTCTTGTCACAGTGCCTGTCGCTTGCCCGGTTTCAGGTTGCAACCGCAATGAGCCAACAGCCAGGACGCACTGCAAGGAAACCAAGGCAGGCAATATCGCACCACTATCCTTAAGTTATTCAGTGGCCATAAGCATAACTGGTTTCGGCGAAAAACGCCAGACTGCGTGCATCTCGGGAGAGCCTCTCCACGCCGAATCCTCTGGTCGTTGAGCTGAATCAGCAACAACGGTGGGGTGAGTCAGCCACACGGCTCCGCCATCGGGAAGCGGCAGTGTCCATCCGCCCGCAAAGTGCTATGATTAGTTTCTCTTGACGAACGCTGGCATTTTTGGGTGGAACGCCTGCGTGGTCATCCTGCGATGCGCATTCGACGAAGCCTCCCCATCCTGATCGGCGTCCTGCTGGTGGCGGGAGCCGTGGCATTGATGGTCGTGCTGCGTAAGCATGCTCCCCCGGAGCCGGCCCGCCTTTTGCCGGGCGCGGACGGATTCATCTACGTAGATCTCAAGTGGATGCGCCGCGTGAATCTCCTGGGTAACCTGCCGCAGGTGCCGCACGAGCCCCAATACGAACAATTCATCCAAGCCACGGGCATCGAAGCGGAACGCGACCTGGAAGAAGCTGCGCTGGCCATCCATTACCTTCCGAATGCGGCGCGCGCTGGCAGCGAGGAGTTGCGGTTCTCGGAAGTGTTGGTGGGACATTTTCAGGCGGAACGGCTGAGCGCATATTTGAGGAAGACTGCAAGTTCGCTCGAAAGCTACCGCTCTACTGAGATTTACAACATTCCGCTCCAAGACCGGACCTTGCGCGTGGCGGTCTTAGCTGTGAATACTATCGCTGCGTCCAACGTGCCCGATCCGCAAGTGATCCGGGGCATCATTGATCGTTCACGCAAACTGGCATCCCCGTTCGCGGGGCCCGCACTTCTTCGGCAATATTATAAGGAGGTGCCGCTGGCAAGTTTGGCTTGGGCGGTGGTGAAGGTAAACCCAGTGGCAGACACCTCGCGCAGTGGACTCCTGAGCTGGTCGTTCCTGTTTCCCAAGCCGACGGTCGTCGTGGCGTCTGCGCGGTACTTGGGCTCTGTCCATCTGAAGGCAGCAGCCTTTACGGGAAGTTCGGATGACGCGGCACAGCTTTCGCAAAAAGTGGGCTCGTTTCTGAACCTGTTCCACACCGCCCAGAATACTACTTCACCTTCGGGAACCGACCCATCCGTGAAAGCCCTGTTTGACAGTCTAAAAGTCGCGCAGGAAAACAGCCGCGTAGTCGTGACCGCGGTCGCGCCGGTTGTTTTCGTCCGCAAGCTTTTCTCGGAAACCCCCGCAGATACGCCAGCCTCGTCGCAACCAAGCGGAGCGGTGACTGTTTCTCCTCCCGCAAAAGGCAAGGGGCACCGATAGCCGAACTGTGTTGCTCGCCGCGTGGCTGAAACTTTTCTCCCAGCCGCGCGTCGAATGATTACTGTGTGGGTCCGGTCGAGTGTAAGACCAACTTCCGGCTCGCGTGAATCCCGGGAGCAGGTAGAATAAACTCTGCATGGCGAACCTTCCTCTTCCGATTGCCGCTTTTGTCGCAGGCCTGCTGTCATTTCTCTCGCCTTGCGTGCTGCCGCTGGTCCCGGGATACGTATCGTTAATCTCGGGGGTCGGCGCGGAGGACCTGAAATCCCAGGAATCGCGCTTGTTGCAGAAAATGATGCTGAACTCGATCAGCTTCATCCTGGGCTTTAGCGTGGTGTTCGTCACCCTCGGCGCTATTTCCACCGAGGTTGGGCAGTTGCTGGCGCGCTACAAATCAACCTTGGCACAAGTAGCGGGGGTGGTAATCATCCTGTTCGGGTTGCACCTGACCGGCATCTTCCGCATTAAGGCCCTCTACATGGACAAGCGCCTGCATGGCGTGAAAGGCGGCAGCACGGCCGGGGGCGCGTTTCTGATCGGCTTTGCTTTCGCCTTCGGGTGGACCCCGTGCGTGGGACCGATCCTGGCAGTCATTCTCGGTTTTGCGGCAGCCCAGGATTCAGTCTTTAAGGGCATCCTGCTGTTGACGATCTACTCTATGGGCTTGGCGGTCCCTTTTCTGTTGACCACCTTCGGGATTGAGCGGTTTCTCAGGTTCTATAGCCGCTTCCGTTCGCACATGCACGCGCTGGAGGTGGCGAGTGGAGCCTTGCTGATTGTGTTGGGCGTATTGCTGGTGTTTGGACGGTTTACCATCCTGTCTAACTATCTGTCGTTCCTGAGCCGCTTTTCGTTATAAATGGAGACTGAGTGAAGCGTGATCCCGTAGTGATTCTGGTGGTGGCGATGGCGGTTTCGCTGATGCTGGTGTTCGCCATGAGCATGATGCGCCATGCGCCGCGGAAGGCAGGCGCCATTCAATTGAATGGTGCGGCTCCGGACTTCTCACTGCAATCGCTCGAAGGCAAGACCATTCGCCTCTCGGATTTTCGTGGCAAGGTGGTAGTGCTTAACTTCTGGGCTACATGGTGCGATCCGTGCAAGGTGGAAATGCCGTGGTTCGTTGACTTGCAAAAGCAGTACGGGCCGAACGGTTTGCAGTTTCTGGGCGTAGCCATGGATGACGCCAGCCCGAAAGACATTGCCAGCTTCACCCGTGACATCGGAGTGAACTACCCGATCTTGTTGGGCAAGGAAGCCGTTGGCGACGCGTACGGCGGTGTGCAGTTCCTGCCCGAGACCTTCTATGTCGACCGCGATGGCAAATTGGTAGACCGGGCCTTCGGCTTGAAGGGCCGCGGAGAAATCGAAGACCACGTAAGAAAGGCCCTGGGACTGACCGGAGTCGCCAGGAACTGACCGCCTGTGGTGGCGCTCGCGATTCGTATCAGGGCACGCCTTCAGGCGTACCGCAAATGTGCTGTAATGAAAGCGCCCTCAGACGCTGGATTTTGATTCACGTTTTGCGGCTGGCAACCGGCTGATTATGACAAAGCGTCTTGCACTCACGGCGTGGTGGGTTGCGATCCTTCTCGCTCCCTGTGTGTCTGAGGAGTTTGCCGTCAAGCAGGGCCCCACGGTGACCATGGCTCCTCCGCCGCTCACCAAGGTCACACAAGGCAAGTCCAGTTCGGTGGAACTGCAATTTCGCGTGGAGTCAGGCTTTCACATCAACTCCAACCAGCCGACCGAGAAATACCTGATCCCCACCACCGTAACGCTGGACCCTCCGACGGATCTCGTGGTTGGCCAGACTACTTACCCACCGGGCAAGGAAATCGCTTTCGCGTTTGCTCCGGATGAGAAACTTAGCGTGTACACCGGCGATTTCCTCGTGAACGTGCGGGTGCGGGCGCTGACTAGCGTGCTGCCCGGCAACTATGAAATCCGCGGCAAGCTGCGCTTCCAGGCATGCGATAACGCTCAGTGCTTTCCGCCGAAAACGCTTCCCCTGAAATTCGAGGTTAAGGTGGTAAAGCCGGTAGTGGTCACGAAGAATCCTCCGCAGAGTCCCCACGAGCATCGGTAGGTCCTCGGCGAAGCCGTCTGTGACAGCTTGAACCGCAAAAGACTGTCAGATGGAACATCTGCTCCTCAACCCTCGTATTTATCTGCATGACTGGAACCAATGCGATTCCCTATATCCGCCGCGTGATCCGTTTCCACGCAGAGGTGCTGACATGCATCGGTTAGCTAGCACCGCGAGACCAGCAAGATGGCTGCTCGCGGGGCTTATATCCGCAGTCTTCGTAACTCATTCCTACGCTGTCGTCCCCCAAAACGCAGCTGCACAAACGCTACCAGTCCGCGCGCCAGAACCAATGAAGGAAGAAATGTTCGTCCGGATCGGCGGCATCGACCAATGGATCACCATCAAGGGCGATGATCGTAACAATCCGGTGCTGCTTTTTCTGCACGGTGGACCAGGCGACGCCTGGAGTCCCTTCGCCGACGCCATGTTCGCCGGATGGGAGAAGGACTTCACGTTGGTCCAGTGGGATCAGCGTGGAGCGGGCCGCACGTACGGCAAGAACGGGCCGTCGGTCGCGCCGACCATGACCATCGAGCGCATGGTGCAGGATGGAATCGAAGTGGCCGAGTTCCTCACCAAACATCTCAACAAAAAGAGGATCATCATCGAGGGCGCGTCCTGGGGGTCGATTCTCGGCATTCATATGGCTCATTCTCGACCCGACCTTTTCTACGCGTACGTCGGCAACGCCCAATTAGTGAATACCCGCAAGGATGACGCAGCCAGCTATGCGCGAGTGCTTGAATTAGCTCGCGCCGCGGGCGATCAGCCAGCAATCACTGCGCTGACTGCGATCGGGCCGCCACCTTGGAATCCGGTTTACAAGGGTTGGCCCGTATACCGCAAATGGAAACTCACCTATCAGGCCAAGAAGGCTACTGCCCCGCCGGCTTCCGAAGCAATCAGCTCCGAGTACGCTTCGCCTGAGGAACGGGCCCAATATGACGAGGCGGACGATTTTTGCTTCGAGCATTTTTGGGGTCTCACCATGTCCGGGCCGCTGGAGCAGGTAGATCTGCCCGCACTGGGAACGGACTTCTCGATTCCAATATTCATTCTTCAGGGGGAAGAAGATCTGACGGCGCTTCCGGAACTCGCCAAAACCTATTTCGAGAGCATCAAGTCGCCACGCAAGCAGTTCTATTTGGTGCCTGGTACCGGCCACGGCTTCTCGACCACCGAACTGGATATGACGCTCAAGGTACTCACCGAGCAGGTAAAGCCTCTGGCGCACGACCGCTAGGCCGAGAATCCGCACAAAACGCAGAAGTGTCATCCGCCAACCGAAAAACTAGCTTTTGCCGCCGTGTTTCTTCTCGACCTTCGCCCACGTGTCTTTCAGCGCTGCCGTGCGGTTGAACACTGGCTTGCCCGGCTTTGAACCCGGATCTGCGCAGAAATATCCCAAGCGCTCGAACTGATACCGGGCCCCGGCCGCCGCATCAGCCAGGCACGGCTCAGCCTTGGCGTGGCGGATCACTTCGAGCGAATTCGGATTCAGGTTGGCAGTGAAATCCTGGCCTTCTTCCACTTCGCTGGGGTTTTCCTTGGTGAAGAGCTTGTCGTAAATCCGCACCTCGGCATCCACCGCGTGCATGGCAGACACCCAGTGGATGGTCGATTTCACTTTGCGGCCATCCGGCGGGGAGTTTCCCCCGCGGGTCGCGGGATCGTAGCTACAGTAAACCTCGACCACTTCGCCCTTATCGTCTTTCACAACGCTGGTGCAGGTTACGAAATATCCGTAGCGCAGCCGCACCTCGCGACCGGGAGAAAGCCGGAAGTATCCTTTCGGCGGTTCTTCTCGAAAATCGTCCTGCTCGATGTAGAGCACGCGTGAGAACGGCACCTTACGCGTGCCGGCGCCGGCATCTTCCGGATTGTTCACCGCCTCCATCTCTTCAACCTGGCCCTCCGGATAGTTGTCGATAACAACCTTCAACGGCCGCAGCACGGCCATCACGCGTTGTGCTCGCTTGTTCAGGTCTTCGCGAAGAAAATGTTCCAGCATCTCCAGTTCGACGATGCCGTTGGTGCGCGACACTCCGGCGGCAGCCACGAAGTTGCGAATGGCCTCCGGGGTGTAGCCGCGGCGGCGCAGTCCACAGAGCGTAGGCATGCGGGGATCGTCCCAGCCCGTGACACGACCATCCTCAACCAGCCGCCGCAGGTTGCGCTTGCTCATCATGGTGTAGGTCAGGCTGAGGCGGTCGAACTCGATTTGCTGCGAGGGAAAAATGCCAAGCTGCTGGATGAACCATTGGTAGAGCGGCTGGTGATCCGCGAATTCGAGCGAGCACATCGAGTGCGTGACCTTCTCCAGCGAATCCGACTGCCCGTGAGCATAGTCGTACATCGGATAGATGCACCACTTGTTCCCGGTACGGTGATGCTCGGCGTGGAGAATACGGTACATCACCGGGTCCCGCATATTCAGGTTGGGCGAAGCCATGTCGATCTTGGCGCGCAACACCCGCGTGCCGTCTGGGAATTCGCCCTTGCGCATACGCTCGAATAAATCCAGATTTTCTTCGATTGGCCGGTTGCGATAGGGACTGTCTTTCCCCGGCTGGGTCAGCGTTCCGCGATACTCACGTATCTCGTCGGCCGACAAATCGTCCACGTAGGCCTTGCCGTCTTTGATCAGCTTCACTGCCCACTCATAGAGCTGATCGAAGTAGTCGGATGCATAGAACAAGCCGTCCCAATGAAAGCCGAGCCACTTCACATCCTCCATGATCGAATCGACGTACTCGGTTTCTTCTTTCTCCGGGTTCGTGTCGTCAAAACGAAGATTGGTATGCCCGCCGAACTCATCGGCTAGACCGAAGTCCAGGCAGATGGCTTTGGCATGGCCGATGTGCAGGTAGCCGTTGGGCTCAGGAGGAAAGCGCGTTTGCACACGCCCGTTGTACTTGCTGGTCTTAAGGTCTTCGATAAAGATATCGCGGATGAAATTCGACGACCCAGTGGCAACTGCTGCAGCCGACTTGGCCGCTCCTTGAGATGGTTTTACCTCGGTCATATCTACTTGATTCTACACATTTGATATAGGATGGGCTGAGCGGTGAACAACCCTTCTGCCGTGGATCGCCCATTCGGGCGTTTCTCGGTCAGTTGAGGCGCGCCGGGGTTTCGTGATGCCACAATTCTCTCCCAACCAGAATCTTATCGGCGCGGGATGGGTTCTCACTGGCTCACTGGTAGCAGTGATCGCGGCTGTGTTCTTGCTCGCTCCTTCCTGGACGTGCATCCCTTTCCGGCTGGGCGATCTCACCGATCCCGGTGAACTGCCACCACCCTTACCGCCAAATTGCATGCCGACGACGGAGGAACCCTCACCCGCCACGATTCAGGCCATCGAGGCGCAACGACGGGACATGGGGTTAGTGCTGAAGGAAACCGTTACCTGCAAGGTGTCCTCATCGCGGGCGCACCATCCAGATCCGCAATGGATCCAGAAAATGTATATCGGCGGCATATTGCGCTACCGGCGCCACGTCCTGCTGGGTGTCACACAAGAGGTGAGCGGCGGGACCTTGTTCACCGTTGAGCGTTGCCTCATGCCGTGGTGGCAGTACATCAATCAGTCAGGCACAGACTGCTGGAGTCAGTTGGCATTCTGGAAGTGAGGTGAGGCGTGGCGTGTGCTTCCCGGCAAGGCCGGCTCAGCGGCTATTGCCTGCTCCCTCCAGCACAAGGCGACAGACTTCGCGAATATAAGTTTCGCTCAGTTCGTCGTGCCGGATGAGAAAGCGCATATAGACGGCACCGTAGAGGGTATCGAGGACTACATCGAGGTCCAAGTCCGGCGGAAGCTCTCCCCGCGCGATTGCCCTTCGCAATGTCTTGTAGGCTTCCTCCCGGCGTGGAAGCAGGAAACGTTCACGAAAGGCCGAAAGCAATTCCGGATCAGACTGTCCCCCACCCAAGAGCGCCGCCACGATTCGCCCGCGCTGGCTGCGCAGGATCGCCAAAAACTGCACCATCTGCAAGCTCATGTCCCGGCACACCGAACCGGTATCGGGAAAGTGCAGCCGGTCTTCAGCGCTCGAGGCAAACGCATCCACCACCAGAGCGCCTTTGTTCGGCCACCAGCGATACACGGTGGCTTTGCCGACGTTGGCGTCGGCGGCAATGGCTTCGATGGTCAACTCCGGGAAGCTGGAGCGCCGCAGCAGTTTCAGGGTGCTGCGGAAAATTGCCCGGCGGGCTTGCTCGCTGCGCGGACGTCCGGGGAGCCGTCTCTTGCCATTCTCGCCGTTGTCGAAACCCTGGGTTCGTTTTCGGCTGGCTAAAGCCGGTTGCTTCATGGCTAAAAGATAGCATATATTTGAATCCGATACGTACCGTATCGAATCGGATGTTTTTATGTAGTCCCTGACTGCGGCTTGTTGTGGGCCGCTGAACCAGACTATTAGGAGTTGCCACCGGTTATGTGGATTGTTGCGCTTGCCCTCAGGCGGCCATATACCTTCGTCGTCATGGCGATGGTAATCATCCTGCTGATGCCCATCGTCCTCCTGCGCACGCCGGTTGACATCTTCCCCGACATCAATATCCCGGTGATCAGCGTTATATGGTTCTACGGTGGGTTCGCGCCTACCGAGATGGCGGACCGCATCATTACCAACTCTGAGCGCGGTCTTACCATCACGGTCAACGACATCGAACACCTGGAGTCGCAATCGGTCAACGGCATTGGCATCATCAAGATTTTTTTCCGGCCACAGGCCAATATCCAGACGGCGCTGGCGCAGGTAACGGCAATGGTGCAAACCACGGTCCGGTCGTTGCCGCCGGGAACTACGCCCCCGCTGGTCATTACCTACTCAGCCTCATCCACACCCATCGTGCAGCTCGGGTTAAGCAGCAAGACCCTGCCCGAACAAGACCTCTTTGACCTTGGGCAAAACTTCCTGCGGACTCAACTGGCTACCGTACATGGCGCTGCCACTCCTTATCCCTATGGCGGAAAAATTCGACAAGTCCAGGTGGATCTCGACATTCCGCGCTTGCAAGCGAACGGGCTTTCACCCAACGATATCGTCAACGCCATTAACTCGGAAAACCTGATCACCCCCTCGGGAACCACCAAGCTCGGGCCGCTGGAATATCAGGTGGAGATGAACAGCTCGCCGCGCACCATCGCCGATCTGAACGATCTCCCGGTGAAAACCGTAAACGGCTCGACCATCTACATGCGCGACGTGGCGCATATCCGTGACGGTTTTGCCCCGCAAACCAACATCGTGCGCCAGGACGGGGTTCGGGGCACGCTGATGTCGATCTATAAAATCGGCAGCGCCTCCACGCTCACGATTGTTCAAGCGGTAAAGGACGTCATCCCCATCGCCGCCCAGTCGCTGCCGCGCGACATCACTATCAAGCCGCTGTTCGATCAGTCACTGTTTGTGCGCGCCTCTATCAACGGCGTGCTGCGCGAGGCATTGATAGCCGCCGCGCTGACCGCTGTGATGATTCTGCTTTTTCTGGGCGACTGGCGCCCCACCATCGTCATTTCAATCTCCATTCCGCTCTCGATCTTTGTTTCGGTGCTTCTGCTGAGCGCATTGGGCGAGACCATCAACATCATGACGCTTGGAGGTCTGGCGCTGGCAGTGGGCATCCTGGTGGACGACGCCACCGTCGAGATCGAAAACATCGAGCGCAATCTTGCCCAGGGCAAGGAGATGAAGCGGGCGATCCTCGATGGCGCGGCCCAGATCGCCGTGCCGGCCTTTGTCTCAACCCTGTGCATCTGTATTGTGTTTGTGCCCATGTTTTTCCTGACCGGCGTGGCGCGCTACTTGTTCGTCCCGCTGGCCGAGGCTGTGGCCTTTGCCATGCTGGCCTCGTATTTCCTGTCGCGGACGCTGATTCCCACGCTGGTGATGTACATCATGCGGGGCCACGAACATCGCGCCGCAGGCCCTAAGACGGTTTTCGGCCGTTATCAGCGCGGCTTCGAGCGGCGTTTCGAGCAATTTCGCTGCGGCTATTACCAGTTGCTGGAGACAACTATCGAGCACCGCAAGCTGTTTGCTGCCTGCTTTTTGGCTTTTTGTGTCCTTTCGATAGGTTTGGTCTTCTTCCTGGGTGAGGACTTCTTTCCGTCCGTGGATGCCGGGTTGATGCGGCTGCACATCCGCGCTCGGGCGGGGCTGCGGGTCGAGGAGACGGCCCGCTTGTGCGATGAAATCGAAGGTTACATGCGCCAGAAGATTCCCAAAGACGAATTGGTGACGATCCTGGACAACATCGGGCTGCCGAACTCAGGCATGAATCTGTCATACAGCAATTCCGGCGTGGTGGGAACCAGCGACGCGGAAATCCTGATCGGGTTGAATGCCGAACACCATCACCCCACCGATGGATACATTCGCACGCTGCGTGCGGAACTACCGCGCCGATTTCCCGGCGTGGAGTTCTTCTTCCAGCCAGCGGATATTGTTTCTCAAATCCTCAACTTCGGCCTTCCGGCGCCGATTGACATTCAGTTGGCGGGCTTCGACATGCAGCAGAACTACACCATCGCACAACACATTGCCAGCCGGCTGCGCCAGATTCCCGGTACTGCCGACGTGCATGTACAGCAACTGATGAGCTTGCCGACCTTGCACATGGAAATTGACCGTACCAAGGTCACGCAAGTAGGAATGGACGCTCGCGATGTGGCACAGAACGTACTGGTTTCCTTGAGCGGCAGCTTCCAAACCGCCCCCAACTTCTGGCTTAATCCAAAGAATGGAGTGACCTACCAGGTTGCAGTGCAAGCGCCACAGTACCGGGTCACATCGCTGCAAGACCTGATGAATGTTCCCGTCAATAACGCGCACGAGCCCAACTCGCAAGTGCTCAGCAACCTGGTGCAGTTGTCGCCAGCGATGCGGCCCGCTGTCGTTTCGCACTATAACGTTCAGCCGGTGATTGACGTTTACGCCAGCGCGCAGGACCGTGATCTCGGGGCGGTGGCCAAGGAAACCATGGCAGCTTTGGCGCCCTTTCAACAGCAATTGCCGCGCGGAACTCGCCTCATGATCCGCGGACAAGTCGAAACCATGAGATCTTCGTTCCTGGGATTAGGCGTCGGGCTGGTGATGGCGATCGTGCTGGTGTACTTCCTGATCGTGGTGAACTTTCAGTCGTGGCTGGACCCCTTCATTATTATTACGGCGCTGCCTGGGGCGTTGGCGGGCATTTGCTGGATCCTTTTGCTCACTCGCACAACCATGAATGTCCCGTCGTTGACCGGCGCCGTGATGTGCATGGGCGTGGCTACCGCCAACTCGATCCTGCTGGTTTCCTTCGCCCGCGACCGCATGAGCGCCGGCATTCCGGCTGTGCAAGCCGCTCTGGAAGCCGGTTACACGCGCATTCGCCCGGTCTTGATGACGGCGCTGGCGATGATCATTGGCATGGTGCCTATGTCGCTGGGTCTTGGTGAAGGTGGCGAACAGAACGCGCCTCTGGGCCGCGCTGTGATCGGCGGCTTGTTGTTCGCCACGGTGGCAACCTTATTCTTCGTGCCATCGATTTTCGCCATGATTCACAGCCACAGGGAAACAAAGCAGGCAGCCCACCAGTCGAAGATATAGAGGAGTAATTTGTAAGCAAGCAAGAACGGGTGATGAAATCGATATGGATTCACAATTGACTCAAGCTGAGGATTGGGAACGCGCACGGCACGCTCCTGAGATCACGCCGCCTCCAAAACTTCCGCCGGCGCCGCCACGCAAAGCCCTGCTGATGGTTGGTGTCGTTCTGCTGCTGCTGGTTGCCGGCGCAGTTGTCACCATGGTTGTGCGGATGCATAGCAGTCAGGTGCTTGCCAGGGAGACGGAGCGGGAAGCGATCGCCACCGTCGCCGTAATCCACCCGACCGCCGAAAAGCCCGACGAGGAACTCATCCTGCCCGGGACTTTGCAGGCGTACGAGGAGTCGCCGATTTACGCGCGTACTAACGGTTATCTGCTGCGTTGGTACAAGGACATTGGCAGCCACATCAGCAAAGGCGATCTGCTGGCGGACATTGATACACCGGAAGTAGATCAGGAACTGATACAGGCCCGCGCCACCCGCCAGCAGGTGCTGGCCCAGTTGGATCTGGCCAAGATTAATGCCAATCGCTACGCGGGTCTGCGCAAGACGGATTCGGTCTCGCAGGAAGAAGCCGACCAGCAATCCAGCGGCTACGAGCAAGCGCAGGCCAATCTTGCCGCGGCGGATGCCAATGTTCGGCGGCTGGAAGAGATGGAGTCGTTCAAGCACGTCTATGCGCCTTTCTCGGGCGTGCTGACCAAACGCACCGTCGATCCCGGCGCGCTGATCAACGCAGGCGCCGGAGCAACCGGCAGAGAACTGTTCGACATGGCGCAGGTTGATCCTTTGCGCGTCTATATCAGCGTTCCGCAGAATTACGCACCGTCGATCAAGAACGGCATGGAATCCGTCGTCACCTTGCAGGAGTATCCGGGCCAGAAATTCAAGGGAACGGTCGCGCGCACGTCCGAGTCGATCGATCTGGCGACGCGCACCCTGCTGACAGAAGTGGACGTGCCCAACAAAGACGGGCGGTTGCTGCCCGGCTCCTTTGGCGAAGTGCACTTTAAGGTGGGAGTAAATGCGCAGAAGGTCACTATCCCGGTGAACACCATGCTCTTCCGCCAGGAGGGCGCACAAGTGGCAGTCGTGGACAGCAATGGCAAAGTGCAGCTGCGGCCCATCACCATTGGCCGCGACTATGGAACCACCCTGGAACTCCTGGGCGGTGTGACCGTGGAAGACCGGGTCGTTATCAACCCGGCGGATTCGCTCCAGGAAGGTCAGCCGGTGAATGTGGCTCCTGAGAAGGCTCCGCCGACGGCAGGAGGCCAACGGTCGTGAAAGGATTGCGCTTGGCCGCCGCCATTCTGGCGGCTGGATGGTTGACCGGCTGCGCCGTCGGGCCCAATTACCACCGGCCACCGGTGCAGGCTCCGCCGGCGTACAAGACCGAGGCACCTTGGCGAATCGCCGCGCCCAAAGACTCGCTGCCCAAGGACGCGTGGTGGGGAGTCTTCAACGATGCTGAACTCAACAATTACGAGCAGCAGTTGCTCAAGGCCAATCAATCTCTGGAAGCCGCAAAGGACCGGCTAGATCAAGCACGTGCCCTGGCGCGAGTAGCTTCAGCTGGATTCTTCCCCACGTTCAACACCGACCCCAACGCTTCCCGAAACCGATATTCCAGTAATCGCCCCGAGCAAGTCACGCCCGTCGGCCCGCTCACGCAGAGCACCTACAACATTCCGTTTCTGCTGAATTACGAGCCTGATCTGTTCGGGTCAGTGCGGCGCAACTTGCAGGCCTCGAATGCCGCATTGCAGTCCACCGCTGCTGACCTCTACAACGCAAATCTGGTGCTGACAGCAGAGCTGGCAGCCGATTACTTCAGCCTGCGGGAGCTGGACGCAGAACTGCAGGTGGTTCAAGAGTCGGTCGCCATCCAGAAAAAAGGGCTGCAACTGGTCGAGAGTCGCCACCAAGGCGGCGTTGCTTCCGGGCTCGACTTGGCGCAGCAGCAGACTCTGCTCGATTCCACGGTCACGCAGCTTTATCTTGTGCAGCAGCAGCGCGCGCAGTACGAGCACGCCATCGCCGTGCTGACCGGAAATCCCGCATCTGCATTCACCGTCCCCCAGCGCCCGCTGCAGACCACGCCGCCGCCAATTCCGTTGGGAGTGCCGTCCGATCTGCTGGAGCGGCGGCCCGACGTGGCCAGCGCCGAGCGTCAGATGGCGTATCAGAATGCGCTCGTGGGGGTTGCTACCGCCGCGTTTTACCCGCAACTCACCATTTCCGGAGGCGGCGGTTTCCAGAGCACGGTTCTCTCGAACTTGATCACTGCTCCCAACGCCATCTGGTCTTTGGGCGGCGACGTGCTCCAGCCCATCTTTCAGGGCGGCCGCAACCGCGCCCATCTGGCGGCGGCCAAGGCCGCTTATGACGGGACAGTCGCCAACTATCGCCAATCCGTGCTGACCGCCTTTCAAGAAGTGGAAGACGGATTGTCCGGCCTGAACACCCTTTCGCAGGCTTCGACTTCGCAGAACACCGCCGTGCAAGATGCGCAGCGCGCGTTACAGCTGGCCAACAACCGTTACACCGGCGGGGTGACGTCCTATCTTGATGTCATCACCGCGCAAGCCGCGCTGCTGAGTAACCAGCGGCTGGCGACTCAACTTCTCGGCCAGCAGATGGTCACGTCGGTGTATCTGGTAAAGGCTCTCGGCGGAGGCTGGGAAGCCTCGCAAATCCAGAACGAGCAAGTGCACCCGAAGGCAATCCAGGCGGTCCAACAGTAATTGTCGGGAAGGGTAATATTCAAGAAGGAACTCCCGTCACATGTCGCCTCAAGACCGTTCCCACGCACGCTCCATGGTGATTACCCAGTACGGGATCGTTGCTACAAGTCACGCTCTGGCTTCGCAGGCGGGCGCGCAGCTGCTGGCTCGTGGGGGTTCGGCCGTCGATGCCGCTATTGCAGCGAATGCGGTGCTTGGCGTCACGGAACCCATGATGAACGGCGTTGGAGGTGATCTGTTCGCAATCTATTGGGATGCGAAAACCGGCAAGCTCTACGGATTGAATGCCAGCGGATGGGCACCCCAAGACCTGACGATTGAGCACCTGAAGGCGAAAGGTGTTACCTCGATGCCCCAGCTTGGCATTGACTCAGTCAACGTCCCAGGAGTGGTGGCGGGCTGGGACAAGCTGCATCAGCGCTTTGGGCACATGGTCTGGAGCGAGATCTTTCAGCCAGCGATCTTTTACGCGGAGCATGGTTATCCTGTGCCGGAGTTGATCCACGGATACTGGAGCGCGGCCGAAGGTCTCACTGATCCGGAGAGCCTGCGGGTGTTCATGCCTGGCGGCAAAATTCCCGCCGTTGGGGATATCTTCCACAACCCCGATCTGGCCAAAGTCCTGCGATGGATTGCGGAAGATGGCGCGAAGGCTTTTTATCAGGGCGACATTGCGCAAGCGATTCTAAGCGCGTCGCGGGCGCTGGGCGGAACCATATCGGCTGACGATTTGACGCAGTTTTCGCCGGAATGGGTCGAGCCGATTTCCACTACCTACCGCGATTGGACCGTGTACGAGCTTCCGCCCAATGGACAGGGCATGGCGGCGCTGGAGATGCTGAACATTATGGAGACCTCGCCAGCTTCGCCGGATGGTCCGCTGAGCGTGACGGAATTGCATAAGAAGATTGAAGCCATGAAGCTGGCCTACGCCGACTTGGCGCGTTACAACGCAGATCCGCGTTTCGCCATGGTTCCGGTCAACGGATTACTTTCTAAAGAGTATGCCAGAGAGCGTGCCAGGTTGATTGATCCGGTCAAGGCCAAATGTGAAGCTTCGGCGGGCACGTTGCCCATGAGCGACACTACGTATCTTTCGGTGGTCGATCGCGAGGGCAACATCGTCTCCCTGATCCAGAGCAACTACGTTGGCTTCGGGTCCGGGATAACCGTGCCTGGCATGGGGTTTGCGCTCCAAAATCGTGCCGCGATGTTCTCGCTCGATCCGTCGCACCCGAATGCCCTGGCGCCCCGCAAGCGTCCCTTCCACACCATCATTCCCGCCTTTATGGAGCGCGAGCATCAGCACGTCGGATTCGGAATCATGGGCGGGGCAAACCAGCCACTGGCGCACGCGCAATTTGTTTCGAACGTAGTGGACTACGGTATGAACATTCAGGCAGCGCTCGAAGCCGCGCGCTTTACCGTGAGCCCGCAGCGAGGATGCCACATCGTGATCGAGTCCCGGGTTGATCCCGTGGTTCTGCAGACGCTGTCTAGCATGGGGCACAAGCTAGAAGTTCATCGCGAATACTCGAGTGCGATGGGCCGAGGCCAAGCTGTGCTGCACGATTCCCACGCGAAAGTGAATTACGGCGCCTCGGATGCCCGCTCGGATGGCTCAGCCGAACCCGAAGCGCCGCCTGTTGCCTGGTAGAGCCGCTCGCGCCACTACGACCTAATTCGACGGCGGCGGATCGGCCTCCACATCTTTGAAGAACGGGATCACGCCAGGGATAAGCCACCTGCTCCACATTTCATCGATCTTGCTCTGGAAGTAATCCATGTCGTCGTTGGTAAAGTGTGCGAAACGCCCCTGCTTCACTAAGTAGTCGCGCACCGGCAACCGCGGAATCTTTCCGGAGGCGATCTGCTCAGTTCGACCGGTAAGCCGAAACACGTGATTCTCCACTTCGTACAGCGGCCAGACACCGGTATTGATGGCTAGTTCACCTAGTTCGTGCGAGAGATAAGGATCGTAGTCCCACCCCTTGGGGCATGGGTCGAGGGAATGAACAAATGTCGGCCCGCCGATGGCTAGCGCCTTGCGCATGGAGTTCATTCCATGAAGTCCATACGACATGCAGATGGTGGCAACGTACTTGCACTCCGGATGACCGGCCGCCATCATGCCCGCCATGTTCTTCTTCCAGCGGCGATGCATGATCCGCTTCACTTTACCGGGCGAGCTGAAGGTGGTATTGGCGCCCCAGGGCGTACTACCGGAAAGCTGAATGTCGGTGTTGGCGTAGGACTCGTTGTCATACATCAAGATCAGAGAGTTGTACTCGGCGTGGGTCAGGGTCGCAGAAATTGCGCCCACGCCCATATCGGCGCCGCCGCCGTCGCCGCAAAAGGCAATGACATTGATGGGCTCGTTCTTCATCTTGCCTTTGCGCATGAGGACCTTGAGCGCGGCTGACGTACCCAGCGCGGCCGATCCGCTGCTGCCCAGTTGCGTGTGCATCCAGGGAACGATCCACGGTGTGCTGTAGTAGGTGGTGTTCGCCACGTACATGCAGCCGGTACTGCCCAGGACGATCGTTCTGGGTCCCGCGGCTTTGGCCATCATCTTCATCAACAGAGCCGACTCGCAGCCCTGGCAGGTCCGGTGGCCGGAGGTGAAAAACTCATCGAGCGGAATCCTTTTGACCGACTTGAACGGCTCCAGCTTCTGCGTCGGATCAATCTGAATGTAGGTCGCCATAATTTTTGTCCTTTCTGACGAGTCAAGCACATCAGGGAAACCGGCTATTCGCGCAAGCCGATCCACTGGGTTAAGGGTTGCGACTTTCCTTCCGCCGCCTTGTAGACCGAATCGGCCACCTTCTGCACGTCCGGAACAGTGACTTCCCGGCCGCCGAGTCCAGCGATGAAGCCCAACACTGGCGGCTTTGGCCCGGGCGCGGAATACAAGGCGGTGCGGACTTCCGTGGCGACTACGCCACTCATGTAGGGCGAACCAAACGAGTAGTCGCGATCGATCACGCCCACGGCCTTGAAGCGTCCCAGCGATTTCGCCAGTTCGGCCGCGGCAAATGGCCGGAACCAGCGCATGCGCACAAAGCCGACTTTCTTGCCTTCCTTGCGCATTTGCCGGATGGCCACCTTCACCGGCGTGGAAAGCGTACCCATTCCCATGAGCACGATATCCGCGTCGTCGGTGTGATATTCCTCGAAGAACGGATTGCCGTAAGAGCGTCCAAAGATGCGTTCGAAGTCCGCATAAGCTTCCTTGATGACCTCCGATACGCGCTCCATGGCGGCATAGTTCTGTCGCCGGATTTCCATGACCCAGTCTTCGTTGCCCTGCGGAGCTACGGTAATCGGGTTATCCGGATGCAGCAGCAGGTCGGCTCGGTTGTAGGGGGGCAGGAACTCATTCACTTTTTCTTGCGAGGGAATCTGCACCAGCGCCTGCGAGTGGGTGAGGAAAGCTCCATCGCAACTGATCGCGCAAGGCAGAAAAATGCGCCGGTCTTCTGAGACGCGATACGCGATGAGAGCTGTATCCAGGGCCTCTTGTGCGCTATCAACCCAGACCAGTTGCCAGCCCAGATCACGGACCGCCAGAGCATCGTTGTGCTCGACGCCGAAGGCTCCAGGATCGTCTAAAGCGCGGTTGCCGACCATGGCCACCACGGGAATGCGCAGCGCGGGCGTAACCGTCAACGCTTCCATGGCGTACATCCAGCCGACGCCGCTCGAGCCGCAGAACACACGCGCGCCGCAAGCACAGGCGTGCTTCACGATTTCAAACTGCGAGTGCTCGCCCTCGGCAACAATGTATTCACAATCCATTTCGCCGTTGGCCACCAGCTTGCAGATGTATTGCATCACGGTGTCGTAGGGGCGAATCGGGTAGGCGGTAATCACATCCACGTCGGCCAGCTTGCATGCAACAGCAATCGCTTCGCTGCCGGTGATGAGCGCCGTCTTGTCTGTGCCCTTTGGTGCTTCGACTAATGTGGCCATGTCCAATCTCCTGTTCTAGCAATTAGCTTTCGCGTGCGGTGTCGAGCATCTCCGGAACCTGCTCCTCATACTGTCCGCGATAGCGGAAACCATGCGATCGCTCTGGGCGTGCCTTGATCTTCTCGGCCAACCAGGCTTGGTAGCCCTCTTTGTCCTTCCGCCAGTCTTCCCACTGGCTGGCGTTGTTCTCGAAGGCTGTCTCGTTCACCATGGTGACGCAATCCTTCACGGGACAGACCGCCTCGCAAACGCCGCATCCGCAACAAGCCTCCATATTGGCGTCGTACAGACCCTCCGGCGTGACGTCGAAGCAGGAATCTGGACATTGCAGCCAGCAAAGGGTGCATTTGATGCAAGTGTCGAAGTTCACCACTGGCCGCATGGTGCGCGTGGTGTATTTCTTGAAGGTGGGATTGCGATCCGGGCGGAAACCCCCGCTGGCATGGGAAACGGGATCTTCCATCTTGCCGCCCGCTGGAATGCAGGGAATGGCAACCCCATCGCCCATTTCATGCCATTTGGGAAGGTCGAACTTGTAGGGCGTTTCAGGATTGCCTTGGCCGGGTTGCACGGCAATGCTGCTGATTCGCTCATAAGAGCGCGCCGCAGACTCGGCCTTCACCGGGTCGTTCCACTGGTCGACAATCACTTTCTGCACCGATTTCAGGCTGAACAGACCGGGCAGGAATTTCGCAATCGCTCCCAGAATGCGCACGTCGGTGTGATCGTCCTTGTAAACCCACAGTCCGGAAAAGCTGACGGTGCCCTTCAGGATCGCCAGGTTGTAAGGCGTCTCCTTGCGATGCGCCATCTGCAGAAGGGCTTCGGGTTGCTCACGTGAAGTGACGATCAAAGTGCCGCCGGGTTTCAGCAATTTGTTAACCGGCTGCAAGCCATACCACGCCCACGACTCGACGCCCTTGCACAAAGTGTCGTCCACCGCGATGGTAAGATCGACTTCCTTGGGCTCGTATTTCGCCATGCCTTCTTCGAGGGTTTGCGCATCATCGGCCACGATGGCAAAGCCCTTGGCGGGAATGCCGTTGCGCTCCGGACTGTCGCCGTAGCGGCCAAAGGAAATGCCCATCTTCTCTTCCTCATGCGCGGCCAGAACAATCGAGCGCGTAATGCGCGTGGCTAAGGTTTTCTGGAAAATCCCTCGATAGATGACTTCGATCGCGAACAATCTGCCCGTGGGAAGCCTCCGAAATTTTCAGTCAACAGTTCTTAGATCTTGTCCAAAACCAATTCCTCAACGTCTTCAATGTGGCGGCGCATAGCAGACTTGGCCGCTTCCGCGTCGTGCCGCTTGATGGCGAAAAAAATCCGCCGGTGGCTGGCCAGAGATTTTTGTGGTCGCCCTTCAACCTGTAAACTGCGCTCCCGCGTGTCGCGCAGCAGGTCCATAAGCGTGTCCAACAGTTTGAGCACCACGCTGTTGCCGGAAGCCAAGGCGATGCTGTAGTGGAACTCCGAGTCCTCGGCAATGGCGCTGTCGCCCTCACGCAGCTTTTCCTGTTGCCGCTCAAGAATCTCTTCCATCTCAGAGATTTCGTCGGGAGAAGCGTGCGTGGCAGCGCGCGCGGCAAGAGGCGGTTCCAGCATCTTTCGAAAGTCGAGAAGTTCGCCGATCAACTCTTCTTTGCGCTTGAGGGCGTTGGCCAGAGGGTTCACCAACGAGCCGGCGGTAACTTCGCAAACGATAGTGCCTGTGCCTTGACGCGGGGCCACCATACCCATCAACTCCAGGCTGCGAATTGCGTCGCGTATGGAGCCGCGGCTGACTCCGAGCGTCTCGGCTAGTTCGCGCTCCGACGGCAATTTGTCGCCGGGCTGCAGCTTCTTGAGGATCAGCCGCTCGATCTGCCGGGCAACTTCTTCGTAGACTTTGCCCCGGCGTACCGCCTCGAAGTCAGAATTAAGAGTTACAGGCACTGCCATCCCCACTGGTCTGCTAAGTGGACCACATCGAAACACCGTTGTCAAGTGCCCGAGAAAGTATTTTTTCTTGCGTTGGGAAGCGACACCACGACTTTCAACCGGGGGACGGGAATCACTAGCAGTTTGCAGAATCGCAGGCTGGCATTGGCTTGCGCGGCGACACAATCGCGGAATGACGACGCTTAGCGCCCGCTAAAGCGCGAGTTTGAAGAAGGCACAGTTCGGCAGCTTACCGGAGGTGGTCCAGCGCTTCGTTGACTGCACCCTCCTCCGGCTTGCACTCATGTTTGTCAAAATCGGATTGCAACTGGAGTTTGGCCTTATCCGCGTCCAGCAAGAATTCCTGCCGCGTGCGGAACGTGAGCCTGCAGACGTCGCAATAAGCGACGCTGGGCGTGCTTCCAATGAACCTCGCTAGTTTGAGATTCCGGTCCGACATAGCAACATCACGGCAGCGAGTCGCCACCGATTCAAATCTGCCTAAGCTTGGGCGACGCTCTATTTCGTTCTTCCGCCCTCCACCTTCAACTTCTCACTGGCACCAGCTTGGGCTGCCGCCAGCCGCGCAGTCAAAACGCGAAATGGCGAGCACGCGACGTAGTCCATCCCGACCTGATGGCAGAACTCGACCGACGCCGGTTCCCCACCATGCTCGCCGCAGATGCCCACTTCGAGTTTTGGACGGGTCTTTCTTCCCTTTTCGATTCCGATACGAATAAGTTGCCCGACTCCCTCCCGATCGATAACCGCGAACGGATCCTGCTTGAGGATGCCTTCCGCGAGATACGTGGGAAGAATCTTGTTCACATCGTCGCGAGAAAAGCCAAACGTGGTCTGGGTGAGGTCGTTGGTTCCGAATGAGAAGAACTCGGCCTCCTTAGCGATCTCGTCAGCTACCAACGCCGCGCGCGGCAACTCAATCATCGTGCCGACCAGGTAGTGCACAGTTTTGCCTTTCTCCTTGAAAACCTCGTCTGCAACCCGCCGGACGATGGCCGCCTGGTTCTGCATTTCCTTTAGAGTTGCCGTGAGCGGGATCATGACTTCCGCATGCGTCTTCACGCCTTCTTTCTCCACCGCGACCGCGGCTTCAAAGATGGCGCGCGCCTGCATCTCCGTGATCTCCGGATAAGTGATTCCCAAACGGCACCCGCGATGCCCAAGCATGGGGTTAAACTCGTGCAGTTCTTCCACGCGCCGCAGCACGGTTTTGAGCTGCTTTAACTTGGGCGACTTTGGCTTGGTTGCCTCGAGCACGGCGATCTCGACCATCAACTCTTCCCGTTTGGGCAAGAACTCGTGCAGCGGCGGATCGAGCAGTCGGATGGTGACCGGAAATCCGTCCATAGCACGTAGCACGCCGATGAAATCGGAACGCTGCATGGGCAACAGCTTCTTGAGCGCGGCACGTCGTTCTTTCTCTTCCCGTGCCATAATCATTGCCCGCATGTGGGGAATGCGGTCTTCGGCGAAGAACATGTGCTCGGTGCGGCACAGGCCGATGCCTTCGGCGCCGAAAGCCCGTGCTTGAATCGCATCCCGCGGAATGTCGGCATTGGCGCGCACCCCGATCTTGCGGAAGGGCTCCGCCCAGGCCATGAACTTGTTCAGTTCCGGATCGTCCGGCGACGCATCCAGCGTATTCAGTTTGCCTTTGATCACGCGGCCCGTCGTGCCGTCGAGCGAGAGCCAGTCTCCCTCCCTGAATACCTGGCCTTTCACCCGCATTTCGTGAGCTTTCTCGTCGACCGAGATGTCCCCCGCCCCGGCTACACAGCACTTGCCCATGCCGCGCGTCACCACGGCCGCATGGCTGGTCATGCCGCCGCGCGAGGTGAGAATCCCAGCCGCCACCTCCATGCCGTGAATGTCCTCCGGTGTGGTTTCGCCGCGCACCAGAATGACCGGTTTTTTCTTTGAACCGCGGCCAGCCTGAGCCACTGCATCGTTTGCGCTGAACACGATCTGGCCAACGGCCGCGCCCGGAGACGCAGGCAAGCCAGTGGCAAGAACTTCGACTTTCGCGTTCTTCTCGTCCAACCGTGGAACCAGAAAATCGTAAAGCTGGTTCGGCTCTACGCGGAAAACCGCTTCTTCCTTCGTGATCAGGCCTTCCTCAACCATCTGGATGGCGATCCGCACCGCCGCAATCCCGGTTCGCTTGCCGTTGCGGGTTTGCAACATATAGAGCTTGCCGTCCTGAATGGTGAACTCGAAGTCCTGCACATCGCGATAATGCTTCTCCAGCCGCGTGGTGATCTCGCGCAGTTGCTTGTAGACCTCGGGCATGATTCGTTCCAACTCAGCGATGCGCAGCGGCGTGCGAATGCCCGCCACCACGTCCTCCCCTTGCGCATTCATCAGGAACTCGGCAAAAAATTCTTTCTGACCGGTGGCAGGATTGCGAGTGAAACCTACACCCGTTCCGCTGGTCTCGCCCAAATTGCCATACACCATGGCCTGCACGTTCACCGCGGTGCCGAGGTCGTCGGAGATGTTGTTGATGCGGCGGTAGTGCTTGGCGCGATCGTTGTTCCAGGAGCGGAACACGGCATCGCGGGCCATGGTCAGTTGCTCGTGCGGATCCTGCGGAAAGTCGCGCTTGGCGTGCTTTTTCACGACCTTCTTATACTCGGCGATGATCTCCTGCAACGCTTTGGCATCAAGCTCGGTGTCGAGCTTGGCCTTCTTGTGCTTCTTTTTCGCATCGAAGACTTCTTCGAAAACAGACTTGGGAATTTCCAGCACCACGCTGCCGAACATCTGGATCAGACGGCGATACGAGTCATAGGCGAAGCGCGGGTTCTTGCTGCGCTTGGCCAGCGATTCCACGCTGTGATCGTTCAAGCCAAGGTTGAGAATGGTGTCCATCATGCCGGGCATGGAGAACTTTGCTCCGGAACGAACGCTCACCAGCAGCGGGTTGTCGCCCTCGCCGAGCTTCTGGCCCTGCAAATCCTCGAGCTTCTTCAGCGCGATGTCCGTTTGCCGATTGACCTCGCCGGAAACCTGGTTACGGCGCATGTATTCGCGGCAGGCTTCGGTCTGGATGGTAAAGCCCGGAGGTACCGGCAAGCCGGCATTGGTCATTTCAGCCAGGCCAGCGCCCTTGCCGCCAAGCTCGTCTTTCATCTTGCCGTTGCCTTCGGCCGTGCCGCCGCCGAAGAAGTAAACATATTTAACACCCTTGGATGCAGATTGTTCGTCGATCTCAGGAAGTGTTGGAGTGTTCATGGATTTCTCCTCGTTTGGAAATGAAGCGATGAATTCGATTTTGATGCTCCGGAAAGTCTTGCTCTCCACGATTCTCGGCGACGCATGGAAAGAAATGAAGGCCTGAGAGATGTCATGAAGGTTAAGATTTAATTCTACTCGATTGTGGCCGTTGTGAATATAGCTGCGGTCAGGTAAGTCGGCAGACGCGGCGGGGAAGAAACGAGCCGAGTCGCTGCCCGCCGATGTTTGTTCCCGAGCAACCCTCGCTATCCGGAAGCTCGTTCTGACACCGATCTATCAGTTCCCGTTTTGGAACGCCGAAACATGCAAGGAGAACGATCATGCGTTAGCATGGCTTGAGCGACGCGGACATCCCGTGTCGCTAAGGGGAACGGGCTGACCGCTTTCGCAAAGGAATCCAGGGCAACCAGCTTATGTCGCACAATGACGATGATATCGATGCTTTAGCGCAGGAACTCTTGTCGGCCTATGAAACTGGCCGAATGATTCCACTACCTCCTTCCGCACGGCCGGGCTTTGACCTTAATACTGCGTATGAGGTGGAAGCAGCACTCAAGCGGTTGCGCGAGGCCAGTGGACACAGAGCCGTCGGCCGGAAGGTCGGTTATGCCAACAAGGCGATGTGGCGCTTGCTCAAGCTCGAAACCCTGGTTTGGGCCCACATGTACGACGACACGGTGCATTACAGCAACAACAACTCTGCCGCACTGACGCTGCAGCACACTCGTTCGTTGAAGATCGAACCCGAGATCCTATTCGGGCTGAAGCAGGCCATCACGACTGAAAATCTCGACGCAACCGCAGCGCTCGAATCGACCGATTGGCTGGCGATGGGATTTGAAATCATCGACTGCCCCTTCCCGGAATGGCAGTTTCAGCCCAGTGATTTTGTCGCGTCTTTCGGACTTCATGCAGCGCTTGTGGTCGGAGAAAAGATCACCGTGCGGCCGGAATCGATCGGCGAACTCGTCAGTAGTTTGCCGCGGTGCACGGTGCGAATGCTGAAAAACGGTGAGTTCGTGGAAGAGGGGGCAGGCAAGAATTCCCTGCGCAGTCCTGCCTTGTGCCTGGCAGAACTGGGCAGTGCGATCATCAGCCGATCTGCAACCGAGCGGTTGGCGGCGGGAGAAATCATCAGCACTGGGACGCTCACCAGCGGACATTTGACGGAAAAAGGCGACTCCTGGACAGCCGAGGTCGCCGGTCTCGCCCTCCCGCCTCTGACGTTGCGTCTGGGCTAAAACTGGGCGCTGAACATCTTTTAGGGGATTCCCAAGTGCTCAATGCATACGTAACGTGGCTCACATTGAAGATGTTCACACGTCATAGACCGATCCGGAGGGATGCTTTAAGCTACTTGGTTCGCGTTTGTGATGGTTGCATTGGGAGAATACCGACCTCAGCAAGACAAGCCCTTATTGTCCGACGGACTCGTACTGGTTGATAGATTAGCAAAGATCATGGAAAGTACGTTGATTCGGTTTCTATAGGTCGAACTCTCGAGCGCCCTCACGGCGTGATATTTTTGCCCGCGCGGCGGAGGAAACCCATGACGACGTGGCCAGCCCTGGTTGAGAAAGTCTCGTTGAGAGGAATGGACCTGCTCAACACACCGTTGCTGAATAAAGGCACGGCATTCACTCACGAGGAGCGGAACCTCCTCGATCTGCACGGTTTGCTTCCCCCCCAGGTGGAAACCCTGGAGCAGCAGGTGGCCCGCGCCTATGAGGCGTACCTTCCGAAAACGGAAGATCTGGAGCGGCACATCTACTTGCGCCAGTTGCAGGACGCCAACGAGGTTCTTTTCTACCGCTTGCTGCTGGATCACATCGCGGAAATGACGCCTCTCGTCTACACCCCGACTGTGGCCTTGGGGTGCCAGAATTTTAGCCACATTTACCGGCGTCCGCGCGGCCTTTTCATTTCCTATCCGCTCCGCGATTCGATTCCTCAGCTCTTGCGCGCGCGGCCCAATCGCCACGTTGACGTTATCGTGGTCACGGACGGAGAACGCATCCTTGGCATTGGCGACCAAGGCGTCGGTGGACTTGCCATCCCCATTGGCAAACTGTCCCTTTACACCCTGATCGGCGGCATTCATCCGTCGCGAACCCTGCCAATCATTCTGGACGTAGGAACCAACAATCCAGAACGCTTGCGCGATCCTGAATATCTCGGCTGGCGTCACGAGCGCATAAGCGGACAGGAATACTTTGAGTTTGTCGATCAGTTTGTAGAGGCGGTCAAGCGGGAGCTGCCCGGCGTTTGCCTGCAATGGGAAGACTTCGCCACGGCGCACGCCCGTCCGATTCTGCAACGCTATCGCGACGAGCTCCTGACTTTCAATGACGACATTCAAGGTACCGCGGCCGTGGTGTTGGGCGTCATTCTGGCAGCTATCCGGGTGACTGGCAGCAAGTTGAGGGATCAGCAGATCATCATGTTCGGCGCTGGATCGGCAGGCATCGGAGTGGCTGATTCCTTGCGCGACATGATGGTGGCGGATGGACTCACCGACGCAGAAGCGCGCAACCGCTTCTGGGTTCTCGACAAAGATGGGCTCTTGCACACCCGGCGGAAGGATCTTACGGCGGAGCAGATGGTCTACGCGAAGAGCGTGGAGCAAGTCGCGAACTGTCCAGCCAGCTTCGGGGGAAGGATCGGACTTGCCGACGTCATCGGAAGAGTCGATGCGACGATGCTGATCGGCTTATCGACTGCCTCGAACGCTTTTACCGAATCCATCGTCAAGGAAATGGCCCGCAAGACCCCGCGGCCCATTATTATGCCGCTTTCCAATCCCACCGCAAAATCCGAAGCCAAGCCGGAGGATTTGATCCGCTGGACCGAGGGACGGGCGCTGGTCGCGACCGGCTCACCGTTCTTCCCGGTGACCTACGAAGGGCGCGTCATTCCGATTGCGCAATGCAACAACGTTTACATTTTTCCAGCTTTGGGTCTCGGCCTGGTGGCCTCCCACGCCAGCCGGGTCACTGACAGCATGATGTTGGCGGCGGCTCGCGCCCTCGGCGACAATTCGCCCGCGCTCCGCGACCCCGCCGGTTGTTTGCTTCCTGCGTTAGCCGATATCCGCAGAGTGGCCACTGAGATCGCCTACGCCGTCGCTCTCGAAGCGCAGAAGTCGGGCGTAGCCCCCAAAACGAGGGACGACGAATTGCTAGCCCGCGTGCTGGCCAGCCAGTGGATTCCGGCCTATCCAGCAATTACAGCCGCCTGAACCGCTGTTCATAAGACGTCGCAAAGGTTCGCTTGCCACGGCTCGCCAAACCACGATATCTTCCCTCCTGCTTCTAAATGGGGTTTGCGTTTCCTGGTGACCCCGATCACGTCTCCGCGTGACGCTCGGCACCGCGTTTCCGAGGCCAAGGGAGATACTGACACTGGGCATTTTCATGCCGGCCAAGCTGAAGAGCAGAACGACGATCCAACTTTCAAGGAGATGCGCAAAAGGCTGGCCGTCAGCTGACCGTCAGGAAATTGAAAAGATATTGCAAGCATTCACTTCGAGGCCGGTGCGCTTGACGGGCCTCATCAAAACCATCAGGAGGTAGTATGGCCATTTCAAAGCAAGAAGCGCTGGATTATCATGCGCTGCCACGTCCGGGGAAGATCGAAATCACGCCCACCAAGCCCTGCCGCACGCAACGGGATTTGAGTATGGCGTACACCCCCGGGGTAGCCCAGCCTTGTCTGGAGATCAACAAGAATTCGCACGACGCATTCAAGTACACCGGCCGAGGCAACCTGGTAGCTGTGGTCACCAACGGCACTGCCGTGCTGGGACTCGGAGATATTGGAGCTATCGCCGGGAAGCCGGTGATGGAAGGCAAAGCAGTGCTGTTCAAGCGTTTTGCCGACGTCAATGTCTTCGACATTGAGGTCAACAGCCACGATCCGGACGAAGTAATCAAGGTCTGCCAGTTGCTGGAGCCGACTTTCGGCGGAATCAATCTGGAAGACATCAAAGCGCCGGAATGCTTCTACATCGAAGAGACGTTGAAAAAGACGATGCACATTCCCGTGTTCCATGATGACCAGCATGGCACGGCGATCATCACCGGTGCAGCTCTGCTCAACGCCTTGGAAATCGTAGGCAAGGACATCGGCAAGATTAAGGTGGTATTCAACGGCGCGGGGGCTTCGGGAGTTGCCACCGCCGAGCATTACGTGCGGATGGGAGTGAAACGCGAAAATGTTTTCCTGGTAGACACCAAAGGGTTGGTGTACGACGGGCGCACCGAAGGCATGAATCCCTACAAGCAGCAGTTTGCGCACAAAACCAAGCTGCGCACCTTGGCGGAGATCGTGGAAGGCGCCGACATGCTGGTGGGCCTCTCGGTGAAGGGTGCGTTCACTCAAGACATGATCAAATCAATGGCGCCGCGTCCAATCGTGATCGCCATGGCGAACCCGGATCCAGAAATCACCTGGGATGATGCCCGGGCAGTGCGCAACGACATTCTCATGTGCACCGGCCGCTCCGATTATCCCAACATGGTGAACAACGTTCTGGGTTTCCCCTTTATCTTCCGTGGCGCGCTGGACGTGCATGCCACCACCATCAACGACGAGATGAAATTAGCCGCGAGCTACGCCCTGGCGGCACTGACCAAAGAAGATGTGCCTGATTCGGTGTGTCGCGCCTACGGCGTCGACCGGATTGCCTTCGGGCCGGAGTACATCATTCCCAAACCGTTCGATCCCCGAGTGCTGGTATGGGAAGCGTCCGCAGTGGCTCGCGCGGCCATGGAAACCGGAGTGGCGCAGGAACCAGTAGACCTGGAGGAATACCGCGAGATGCTGGAGAAACGCCTCGGTCGGGCGCATGCCGTCACGCGCATGATCATCCGCAAGGCGCGGGCGAAACCGAAACGGGTGGTCTTCCCCGAAGGCGAATCTGATAAAGTGCTGCGTGCCTGCCACATTCTGGTGGATGAGAAAATCGCGCGGCCGATTCTGCTGGGCAGCGAAGACAAGATCCGTGCCCGGGCGGCGGAACTGAGCGTGGCTCTGGAGGGAATGGATGTGGTCGATCCCAAATCCTCGGAGTGGCGCGAGGTCTACACGCAAGAGCTTTACTGGCTGCGGCAGCGCCATGGGGTAAACCTGGCTGAAGCGCGGCGGTTGATCGATAACCGCAACTTCTTCGCTTCTCTGATGGTCCACATGGGCAACGCGGATGCGCTGGTGTCAGGCATCACCCAGCATTATCCGGACACCATCCGCCCGGCCCTGCAAGTCATCAAGGTGCGCGAGGGTGTGCGCAGGGTATCCGGACTCTACGGACTGGTGACGCGGCAAGGCGACCTGTTGTTCCTGGCCGATTGTGCCGTCAACATCGATCCTTCGGCCGAGGATCTGGCGGAAATCGCCCTGCTCTCGGCGGAGGTGGCGCGCCGCTTTGACGTAGTCCCGCGCATCGCCATGCTGTCGTTCTCCAACTTTGGCGCCATCAGCCATCCCCAGTGCGACAAGGTGCGAAAAGCCGTCGCATTGGTCAAGCAGCGCGATCCTGCGCTGATCGTGGACGGCGAGGTGATGGCCGACACGGCGGTCAACCCCGAGGCGCTGGAGGCCGACTTCCCGTTCTCCTCGCTGAAAGGCGGGGCCAACGTACTCATCTTCCCCGACTTGGCATCGGCCAACATCGCATACCGGTTGCTGGGGCGTGTGGGCGGCTGCGAGACGCTGGGGCCCATCATGATGGGCATGAGCAAGCCAGCGTATGTGCTGCCGCAGGGAGTCGAAGTGGAGGACATCGTCAACATCGCCGCCCTGGCGGTGGTGGAGGCGGAAGATGCCAAGGCCACGTCACAGAATGGGCAGAAGTTGGTAGTGGCCGATTAAGAGCAGTTAACTATTCACCGCGGGCGGGAGCGGCGTTCGACTACGCTCCCGCCCGCAGTTTATAACCCTACCCAACATCACTTTTCGACGCCGGAAACACGTCGTAGACATAGTCGTGGGCGCTCAAGGCCACCTTGTCCAGAGTCCCTGACTGCACCCGCTTTACGATTTCCTCTCGCGAAAGATCGAAGATTGCATCGAGAATCTGCGCCCGTTCCTCCTGGTTGGCTGGCGCGGCCAGAAATAGCACGCGCGCGCTGTGCTGGATATAGCGCGGTGAAAGCAACTGGCGCTTCAGCACGTCCATGATGATGGGCGCCTTCGAGCGATCAAAGCGGCCGGGGTCGCCGTGCCGGTCCAGTTCGGCGAAGAACTCCGAGGTCCATTCGTTGTGGTAGTCCCAGACCTTTCCGAAGAGCTCCCGCGTAAAGCGAGTTCCGGCCTTAATCGGAGAAGCATTCGCGCCCAGTACCACACCATCTTTCGTCAAGGTCGCCCGCTGCAGGTAGCCGTCCTTGGTGATCACGGCCTGGTGTTGGACAAGAGTCCACAACCAAGACACGTCAATCCGGTAGGTGGCGAGATCATTCATGAAGCGCAGCTTAAGTTCGTAGTCGTCGATAGCCGCTGCGAAATTACCGTTCAGGATTTGGAAGCCGTAGTTAGCCGCCATGTAGAAAGCATGCTGGATATGTTCAATCGTGACGTCCCCTTGCGGCACGCCGTAGATGGCGTCCCAAAGCTCAGGCGTGAGGAGTTTCTCTGGAGTGTTCAGTGTGTCCGTGTTGATGACCTGCGGCGTGATCTTGCCTTGCTGGTTCAGCAAGCCACGAGACTGTAGCAGGAGTCGCTCCGTATCAGTCAGGCCGCTGGCCACTGTGGCCAGTGGTTTGCCCTCCACGTCCACAGTCTTCAGGGGCGCATCGAGGATCGCCTGCAATTGGGTCGCTGGTGCTCGTAAGGGTTCGTTTCCGGCCGCCACGTAGGCTGGCTCTGGACTGGCGACCCAGCTTTGCCGATAGGCATCGTAGAGCCGTCCTCTTACTTGGCCACCCAGGATGTCTTCCAGCGTAGGTTGTTGACCCGAGGGTAGAGATTTTTCCGGCACAAACATGAGCCCCAGCAGGCGTTCCCGCAACTTGTCAATCACGATGGCGCGCAGCGCTAGCGGGTTGTATCTCGAGCGCCCGTAAAGATCACTCGACGGATAGATCATGACCGCTGCCATCCCCCCAATGGGCGCGCCCTGGCTGAGTTCTCCATTCTTCATGCCCGCCATCAGCATCGTCAGTGAGTTGTATTGCTGGTAAGCGATCATGTTCGGGGAAGCCATGCCGATCAACTGCGGATCCGGGAAAATCGCTGTCGCATCGTCCTTCCACATTTCAATGAGGCTGCCCAGGTAGTCCCAGCGGCCAACGTTGGTCCCCAGCAACCGGCGCCGCAAAACCCAAGCAATGGCCGGCAAAAAGCGACCTGCATTTCCTTCCTCATAGAGAACTTTGATCTTGATGGTGCCAGGCTGGACGCCGATCAAATCTTCCAGACACGTCAGCAGCTTTTCGATAATGAGCGCTTCTTGAGGAGTCTGAATCTTGGGGATGTAAAAGTACACGCCGGTGCCGGCCCGGCTAAGAGACTCGTAGTGGTTGATTGTCCACAACACGGTGATCGCAATCAGGCCGGGTACGGGCTGACCGTCAACCGTGATGTGGGGATACAGCACGTGCATGCCGGGAGGCCGTCCAAACCGGGTCGGCCACTGCGACGTCGGCCGATCAATCTTGTACGCCCGTTGTTGGCCCTTCTTCGTCACCTCATACGATCGGTCGGCCCAGCGTCCCTCGAAAATTTCCTTAGCGTTCTGCATGGCCGCGAACGCCCCAACCGGCTGATTGGCAGGCGCGCCATCGGGCGTAAAATGTGGCGGCGAGGCGTCTTCAAAATCCGGCATATTGACAGGCGCGGCGCTGTTCAATGCATTAAACGCCATGTCCAGCGGATACCAAGGCCCGGTAAGCTCCAGGCCGGCATTCGCTAGCGGGTGCGCATCCTTCGGGATGGGCACGTCGTCGTTGAGCCGCCAGCGCCATTTGCTGTCCTTACCAAGAAAGTTGTCGATCATGCCTTGGACGATCTGGCGGAATGTCCAGGCCTGCTCCGTTACGAGGTCCGCGAACGTTTCACCCCACTTCGGCCAGGCATACTTCTCCCGTACCGGCGCGGGAGAGTGAAGCAGCGCCCGGCGCGCCGTTAATGCAGCCGCGATCTCGGGACCCAGCTCTCGAGTGAGCATCGCAATCGTTTCCTGGATGTTGACTTCTCGCCCTCCCACTTTCTTGGTCCCGAAGAGCGCGGAAAATTGCCGGAGAATATCGTCACGGACCAGGGCCACGGTGCGCTCGGCTCTTCCTTGTTTTTTCGTGCGGGTTTTCATATAACTCAATGACAAATCAAAAGCGACTATTAGTCTCAGCGACCGCTCGGTTGCCCTCCGGAGGCACACTGGGCCAGGAGCCGCGTACAGCTATAGATAGTTCGCGTGTACGTCATGGGAAGCCCCAGACGTTCTCCCAACTCCACGACGGACCCGACCAGCGCTTCCAGTTCCATAGGCCGGTTCGCTTCGAGGTCCTGCAACATAGAGGTCCTGTGCTCGCCGACTTTCTCCGCGCCAGCCATTCGCTGATCAATGGAAACCGGCAGATCCATGCCAAGCTTTCGCGAAACCGACTCCACTTCCTGCATGATGTTGCGGATCACCTGCGAGACTCCCGGATCGCGCACCATCTCGGCCAGAGTGGCGCGGGTAAGCGCGCTTACCGGATTCAGAGAAGCATTGCCCAAGATCTTCACCCAAATCTCCTGACGGATGTGCGTGGTGATCGGGCAGCGCAAGCCGGAAGCCACTAGGGTTTCCGCAATTCGCCGACAGCGATCGGAACGCGCGCCGTCTGGCTCGCCAATAGAAATGCGATTGCCCTCGATGTGCTGCACCACTCCTGGCTGCAAAATCTCCGTCGAAAAATAAACGATGGCCCCCACCACCCGACGCGCCTCAATGGCAGACGAGATCACGCCCCCCGGATCGATGCACTCCAGATGAAGCCCCTCTGCTGCGCCGCCGAAGCCCTGGAAATACCACCAGGGGATTCCATTCTGAGTACTGACAACCATAGTATCGGCCCCCAGCACGCGCTCTAACTGGGGCGCCAACTGAGGCAAACTGTGCGCCTTTACCCCCAGGAAGACGACGTCCGCCGGTCCCGCTTCCGCCAGCGAGCCGACAAGTCTGGGCCGGACCTGAAAATCTTCGTCAGCGCTCTTCACCTGCACGCCATGCTCCTGCATAGCTTTCAGATGCGGCCCGCGAGCGAACAGAGTGACATCAAACCCGGCTCGCGCCATGCGCGCCCCCACGTAGGCGCCGATTGCCCCTGCCCCCACGATCAGGAACTTCATGGCTGGTCACCCAGCATGGTAGCGGCGACGACGCGTCGGCGAATCTTTCCCGTGGCCGTCGTAGGGATACTCTCTACAAAGTAGAGTTTCTTTGGACACTTGTATTCCGCCAGATGTTCGCGGCAGTGTTTCAAAAGCGCTGCCTCACTGGCCAGTTGCGGGAAGTGCAGCACCACAGCAGCGGCAACCTCTTCGCCGAGTGTGGGATGAGCGTAGCCGAACGTGACCGCCGCCGCCACCGCAGCGTGCTTCAGCAAAACTTCATCCACTTCATGCGGCGCGATATTCTCCCCTGCGCGAATGATGATGTCCTTGATCCGGCCGGTCAAATGAAGATAGCAATCCTCGTCGAGCAAGCCCTCGTCGCCAGTACGAAACCATCCATTCACGAAAGCGCGGGCATTCGCTTCAGGATTATTTTCATATCCGCGAAACACGCTCGCCCCTTGAATAACGATTTCCCCCCGCTGGTTGGTGCCAAGGTGGTTGCCTTCCCGGTCCATAACGCTGATGCGAATTCCTGTGCCCACACCGACAGAACCTGCCTTGCGATGCCGCGGAGGCAGAGGATTCGAGGTCATTTGGTGCGCCGCTTCGGTCATGCCATAGGCTTCTACGAACGGTACGCCAAACAGCTCCTCGATCTTGTGGATGAGTTCCGGCGACAGCGGCGCACTGCACGAACGGATAAAACGCATCGTGGCAGCCTCCGCCGGCTTGTGCCGGGCGCGGGCCAATAGAACCTGATGCATCGAGGGCACTCCCGAATACCAGGTCACGCGGTGTTCCCGGACTGTCCGCCAAAAAGAGAGCGCGTTGAACTTTGTGGGAACCACCACGGCACCCCCGGAAAGCAACGTCGCCATAACGGAACCGATCAATCCATGAATGTGAAACAACGGCATGATGCACAGCGAGACATCTTCCTCGGATAGCGCATAGGTGTTGGCGATGTTAGCCGAAGAAACCGCCAACTGAAAGTGGCGCAATGGCACGCGCTTCGGCCGCCCGGTACTTCCGCTGGTGTGCAGAACCAGGGCAATATCATCTGCGGTAGGCACGGCGGCCTTCGCTCCAGAGGGAGCATCGACCAGATGCACATCGCCCTTCTCGCTCATCTCCACCGAAAATACCGGAATCTTGCGATCCGCGGCCGCGCTGCGCGCAAATTCAGCGCCCACCAGCGGACAGAGCAAAACCCGGGCATCGGTATCGCCGAGAAAAAACAGAAACTCCTCATACGGGTACGCCGGGTTCAAAGGGGTGGCCGTTCCCGCAATCGACGCTGCCAGGAAGCTCACAATTGCCGGTAAGCCATTTGGCAAAGCAATCGCCACGCGATCGCCGCGGCGAATGCCGGCTGACGCCAGCGCATCAGCCATGGCCAGTACCTGTTGGCGGAGGGAGTCGTAGGTAACCACCACGCCAAGCTCAGGAATAGCGATGGCCGCGTGACTGTCCGCGAAATGTAATACATCAAGAAGTGTGTCTGCCGACTTCAGAGTCATTGCCCGTTGTCCCCACAGCACCCTAAAAGCATTGAACAAACTTAAACTCATTGTTCCACAAAAGAGATTGATGTGTCACACGGCACCGCTTGTGACTAGTCCGAAACGGACCAGTGATCCAGTAGGGACTAATCTGCAAGAAATGGTCGTGAGCAAAAAGGCACAACAGAGCGCGAGATCCCGCTCACACATTGGCGCGCAGGCTTCAGCCGTTGTATCCCGCCTTGCGATACAGCCAAGCCATAGGATTCGCGGGCCCATACCCTCTTCCGATGGCGAGGCTGTTCTGGATGGCAGCGGTGATGAAATCCTCGGCCTCAGCTACGCTCTCTCGAACCGTTCGTCCGTGGGCCAGACGGGCCGCAATCGCTGAAGCAAAAATACAACCACTTCCGTGGGTGTTCCTGGTGTCGATGCGCTCTTTCCGATACTCAACGAATTCGCGGCCGTCGTAAAGAATATCGGCGGCCACGCCCTCCAGGTGACCTCCCTTGATGACGACATTGGCTGGCCCAAGCTCGAAAATCGCGCGCGCGGCCTCTTTCATTTGCGCCAGAGTCTTGATTCCGCGTCCGGTGAGCGCCACTGCTTCGTGCAAATTGGGTGTGACCACCGTGGCGCGAGGCAGCAATTTGGCCTTGAGAGATTCAACGGCGTCCGGCTTCAGCAACGGTGCGCCACTCTTGGCGATCATCACCGGATCGACGACCAGGGGATTCAGCTTCGATCTCAACTACACCGTACACCGCCGTCGTATTTTGCGCGGTGAGGGCGGTAATGGCAGTCATGCCAAACGCGCCCAGCGCCGAGACCGTTTTCAAATCGGCCTGCATGCCGGCCCCGCCACCGGAATCGGACCCGGCGATGATCAGGACGCGAGGAATCTTCATCGGTCACCTGCCTTCCCACTGCAAGAGCGCGTCAGTCATAGCGGCCACTGCTCCATTTTCCAAGCCATCTCCCAGAACTGCCACTCGTAGCGACTGCTGGTCAGAAATGCGGCTTCCAACTTCTGCAACTCACGTTCCGGCAGTCCTGTCGCGAGACTGTCAAGCAAGTCGCGGCACCATTGCGCCAACTCGGCAAATTCGCGAGAGCTGTACATCGCGATCCACTTGGCATAACGCTGGTCGCTGGGAGCAGGCTGCGTGGCCAGGCGCTGGCCGATTTCGCTGAAGGCCCACATGCAAGGCAATAAAGCTGCGGCCAGTTCGGCGAAATCGCCCGTAGTCGCCACCCGCAACAAGAAGTCGGTGTAGGCTCGAGTGGCGGGCGCGGGAAATTCCCTCTCGAGTTCCTGCAGACTGATGTCGAACTCCGCCGCGTAGCCCCGGTGAAGGTTCATCTCAGTTTCCACGGTTTCTTTGAGCAGGGTGGCGAAGCGGATCATAGTCTGCAAATCCGGGCTGCGTGCCGCGGCCAGCGCCAGCAGACGCGCATATTCGATCAGAAACACATAATCTTGCCGCACCCAAAACTTGAATCTGTCCAGACTGAGTGTGCCGTCGCCAATGCCGCGCACAAATGGATGCTGATGTTGCGCTTTCCACACTTCTGCCGCCTGTTGACGCAAACGCTCGGTGCATCGCTGTGCCATGGCCTATTTATATTACTCGCCGCGTGAAGCGCGCCAGACCCCCGATGACTAACCATCAGCCAGTCATCACAAACCCCTGTGCGGAGCGTCACGGCCCACAGTGTTTAATCCCCAGTATGTTGGTGCTGCGGCGACTTGTGCAGCCGGCGCGGGGTGAACGACATGCCGACCATCTCGAGTTGGGACAAACTGACCTCCAAGGCAAAGGAGGCGGTGCAGGCCGCCAACTACCTGGCCTCGAAGCATGGCAACCCCGAGCTCATGCCCCTCCATGTTCTCGCCAGTCTGCTGGCGGATCGCGAGGGCATGGTGGTCCCGGTGCTCAGCAAGATCGGCATCGATAGCCAGGCGGTGCTGGCCGAGACGCGCCGCCAGATCGAATGCCTGCCGGCGCTTTGGTCCGGCGGCGTCTTGAAGGCTGAACCCTCTTGGGCTGCAAGCGAAGTTCTTGAGCACGCATTTCAGGAAGCCGCCGACCTCAACGAAGAGCACGTTTCCACTGAACACCTGCTGTTGGCCATTACCGGCTTGGAGTGCGATCCCGCCCAAGCTCTGCTAACGCGACACGGCGCCCGTCGCGAGGCTGTCCTGAGGGTGCTGATGACCCTTCGCACCCCTCAGCAGGCTGCCGGTCAAAGCTCTGAAACTCAGAGTGGGGCGCTGGAACGATACGCCCGCGACCTTACAGAATTGGCCCGTCGGGGCAAGCTTGACCCAGTAATCGGACGCGATGATGAAATCTGGCGCGTGGTCCAGGTCCTTTTGCGCCGCACCAAGAATAATCCCGTCCTGATCGGGGAGCCCGGCGTAGGCAAGACTGCCATTGTCGAAGGTCTGACGCAGCGCATTGTCGCCGCCGATGTCCCCGAGCCGCTGAAGAGCAAGCGCCTGGTCGCGTTGGACCTGGGCGCGATGGTGGCCGGCACCAAGTATCGCGGGGAATTTGAGGATCGCCTAAAAGCGCTGTTGCGGGAGATCGAGGACTCGCAAGGGCAAATCGTCCTCTTCATCGACGAGTTGCACACCCTGGTTGGAGCAGGAGCAGCCGAGGGCGCGATTGACGCCTCGAATATGCTGAAGCCATCTCTGGCGCGCGGCGAGTTGCGTGCCATAGGGGCTACCACTCTAAGCGAGTACCGCAAGCACATGGAGAAAGATCCGGCTCTGGAACGCCGGTTCCAGACCGTGTTCGTGCCCGAGCCCAGCGTCGAGGACACAGTTTCGATCTTGCGCGGCCTGCAAGAGCGCTATGAACTGCACCATGGCGTGCGCATCAGGGACTCCGCCATTGTGGCCGCGGCTACACTTTCGCACCGCTATATCTCGGATCGCTTCTTGCCGGACAAGGCCATCGACTTGGTCGACGAGGCGTCCGCTGCCCTGCGGATACAAATCGACTCGGTGCCGCGGGAAATCGATCAGCTCGAACGCCGCGCGGCGCAATTGGCCATCGAGAAGCAAGCCCTCGAAAAGGAAGAACATGCCAACTCGCGGGAAAAACTGCGTTCCCTGGAGAAGGAACTGGCTGCGGCTCGAGACCAAGTAAACGTCCTTAAGGTCCGATGGAAGTTAGAGAAAGATGTCATCGCCCGGGTGCACGAACTCAAGCGCAGGATAGAGCAACTGAAACTGCTCCAGCAGGCGCAGGTGCGCGACGCAGAGTTGAACGAGGCGGGCGGCAACGATCCTGGGATGCTTCACAAAATGGAGCAGGAACTGCACAAGCTTCAATCCCGGCTTGACCGGCGGCGCGACTCCCGCATGCTCAAGGAAGAAGTGGATGAAGACGAGATCGCGCACATCGTTTCCAAGTGGACTGGCATTCCCGTGTCCCGCATGCTGGAAGGAGAGGTCAGGAAGCTGCTGGGCATGGAAGACCGGTTGCGCAGCCGAGTCATCGGCCAGGATCCGGCGTTGGAGCGCATGGCCAACGCCATTCGACGCGCCCGCACCGGACTCTCCGATCCTAAGCGCCCCATTGGCTCCTTCATCTTCTTAGGGCCGACGGGGGTAGGCAAGACCGAACTGGCCCGTGCTCTGGCCGAGTTCCTCTTCGATGATGAACGGGCTTTGGTGCGTCTCGATATGTCCGAGTACATGGAAAAATATGCCGTGTCGCGGCTCATTGGGGCGCCACCGGGATACGTCGGCTACGAGGAAGGAGGCCAACTGACCGAAGCCGTGCGCCGTCGGCCTTACTCGGTCGTTCTTTTCGACGAGATCGAGAAAGCTCACCACGATGTGTTCAATATTCTCTTGCAGATCATGGACGACGGCCGTCTCACCGACGGCAAGGGCCGTACCGTGGGATTTCGCAACACCGTTTTGATCATGACTTCCAACATCAACCTGGCGCACCTGACTGCCGAGTCCCTGCAGGCACCCGGGAATCCCGAGCAAGCGCGCAAGCAGGTAACGGATGCGCTGCGCGCCCACTTCAAGCCCGAATTCCTCAACCGGGTAGACGACATCCTGGTCTTTAACTCGCTGGGCAAGGAAGAACTGATCAAGATTATTGACTTGCGGTTGGAGGAGGTGCGCCGCTTGTTGGCCGACCGAAGAGTTACCCTGGAGTTCACCGACAGCGCCAAGAAATTTCTTCTCACTCAGGGCTATGATCCCAACTACGGTGCCCGGCCTCTTAAGCGTTCCGTCCAGCGGCTGGTACAAGATCCACTAGCCATCAAACTCTTGCATGGCGAAGTTCTCGACGGCGACAACCTGGTGGTAACTTCCGAACAAAGCGAGATCAGATTCACAGTCAAGCGGCGCCGGCGGAAGCGAGCAGCACCCAAGAGATCTCCCGGTAACAAAAAACCTGCGGTCGGATGAGTCCCGGGAAAGAATCTCCGGGTTCTTGCCAGTTTCCACCGATTCCCGCGCCCAGTGGGCAACTCACAGTTGGAGATCATGCGCCCGTGTGATTTTTATCACAGGGAACTGCGATCTTTGTCACTGCAATGGTTTACAGGGGGGGAGTTAACTGAATGGTCTGAGCATAAGGTCAGTCATCAGACCACTCACGTGAACGCCAGCACACCATCGAAGGTTGACTGGGAGGCGATCCCGAGAAGCCGGGTCTACGCCGAAGTCGCCAAACAGCTGCAAACCCGTATTGTCAACAAACTCAAGCCTGGCGATATGCTCCCTCCCGAGCGGGAGTTGGTACGCCGCTTCGGTGTCAGCCGCAGCTCCATCCGCGACGCCATCCGCAGCCTGGAGGCAGTAGGTCTGCTGGAACCGCGCCAGGGCGTCGGCACTGTAGTTTGTAACCTGTCCAATGACTCCGTGGTAACCCCGGTGGCGAATGTCCTTCTGCAGAAGCGAAAACTCATCCACGAGCTTCTGGAAGTCCGCCTGATTATCGAACCGCCCCTGGCCCGCGAGGCCGCCCTTCATGCGTCAGCCGAGCAAATCGCCGAAATACAGGCGATTTTGAGTCGGCAGGAGGACAAGGTGCGCCGCGGCGAACTCGCCACCGAAGAGGATTCAGCTTTTCATTACACCATCGCCCTGGCTGCGGATAACAGCGTCATGCTGAAAATGGTGCATGTCTTGATGGATCTACTGCGCGAAACACGGGAGCGTGCGTTGGAGGTCGGAGGCCGTCAGAGAAAGTCGCTGGCTGGCCACCGCCGTATCCTGGCGGCGCTTCAGCAGGGCGACGCCGCCGCTGCCGAGGCTGCCATGCGCCAGCACGTATCGGAAATCGAAAAACTGGTTTTGCAGAAGCTTTAAAAGAAAACAGAATGGAGGTTGTTCACATGGGCCAGCTATTCGCGGTTGAAATCATATACCGTGGGGTCTTTCAAAAGACCCTGGCTAAGAACATAACGCGCGGCATCGTTTTAGCCGCCCACAACGAAGGCAAATTGGGAATTTCCTTTGGCCGTTACGGGGACGCTCCGGAGCGGAACGGAATTCCGGCAAAGAGTTTCGCCATTGTCGCCGACGACGAGCAGACGCTCGAAGCTGGAATGGCGCAATACGAGCCGAAACAAGTCGATGTCACGGTGGTTGTGGACGACACGCTCTGCAAGGGCACCGAGTCATGGGCCTGGTACGGCCTGCGACCCGTAAACGGCTCCTTGAAGCCGGGTCGTACGCTGATTGTGATTTCTCAGCAGGACGCCCCTGCCCTGCTCAAGCTGATTCATCGCCGGGAAAAGCCTTACAAGCTCGCCATCCTGAAAGGGGTCGCGAGTTTCTCCGGAATGTGGATCTACAAGGATGACCATACCGACGTGCGGGTTCTGGGCGCGATCGCCAAGGCGTTGCCCGAACTGGTCAGCCTGAAATCCGTGGAGCAATTTGTCAGCGAAAAACTGAAGAATTCGCTAAAGGTCACGTCGGCCCACAATGCCTTCGACCGCCTTACTGCGATTGACGTGAAGCCGGGCCAGGGTAACGCTGATGAACTGGAAAGCTACACCCTTCCTAAGTGGGAGGACATGCGGTTAGGCGTTTCGGTCAAGGGCCAGCCCCAGGGTGGACCGTATAAAGATCCGGTGACCAAGCAAGCCGGCGGATTCCGCCCGGAGCGCAACCGGCTGTTCAAAAAGTATTCCACTCGGACCATGCGGCCGGTGGTGAACTTCTCTACCTGCACCAAGTGCACTCTGTGCTGGTTGAACTGTCCGGATGGTTCGTTCGACGTCACCCCGGATGGCACCTACGACGTTGATCTGGAAGGCTGCTGCGGCTGTGGCATTTGCGAAGCGGTCTGCCCGGTGAAGGAATGCATCACCATGGTCAGCGAGTCCGAATTCCACGATAGGGACAGCCAGTGGGTGAAGTTCAGGAAAGACCGCGATGCTTACCTGAAGTGGCTGGAGAAAACGATCAAGACGGCCGAGCCGATCGAGGAGAGGTCGCAAGGTTTCCGTTATCGCGGCCAATACCAAGAGCAGGTTCCCAAAGTCCTGGAAATGGTCCAGAAAGGCTGAGCCCGAAGGAACAGATTGAAGATTAAGGAGATTGAAATGCCAACCACAACATTGCCCGTTGAGGAAAAAAAGAAAACTCAGGAACAGGAAGCCCTGATTACCGGAGCTGAAGCCATTGCAGTCGCCTGCAAGCTGGCTAACGTGGATGTAATCACGGCTTATCCGATCCGCCCTTACGACACTGTGATGCAGTACATCAGCCAGTTGGTAGCAGATGGCGAAATGGATTGCGAGTACATCGTAGCGGAAGGGGAACATTCACAATTCGAAATCGTGAAACACGCTTCGATTTGCGGCGCCCGCGTGTTTTGCGGATCGAGCGGCGTGGGCTGGATGTACGCCATGGAAGCGCTCACCGTAAGTCCGGCGTTACGCGTGCCCATGGTGTGCATGGTCGGCAACCGGGCGCTCGATGATCCCGGGGCCTTTGGCGTCGAGCACAACGACGCGCTTTCAGTCCGCGATCTGGGTTGGCTTCTGACCTGGGTCGACAGCGGACAAGAAGCGCTGGACACTGCCCTGATCGCCTATCGCATCGCGGAAGATCGCCGCATGTTGGTTCCCCTGGCCATCAGTTGCGACGGCGCCTTCCTCACCCACTCCCAATCGCTGGTCAAGATTCCGGCGGCCGAGCAGGTAAAGAAGTTCCTGCCTCGCTACGACCGCGGCAATCTGTTGCTCCATCCCGATAATGTCATCTCGGTGGCTCCGCAAGCCAACGAAGACTGGGTGATGGAAATCCGGCGTCAAAACTATGCGGTGACCGAGATTGCCTGCGACGTCATCCGCGAGGTCTACGCCGATTTTGAGAAGACCTTCGGACGCAAGTATGGCAACCCGTTCTTCGAAGAGTACATGACCGAAGATGCCGACGTCGTCCTCCTTGGAATGGGCACGCTCTCAACGCCCGTCCGCGTAGCGGTCCGCAAACTGCGCGCAGAAGGTAAGAAGGTCGGCTTCGTGCGCCTGCGCTGGTTCCGGCCGTTTGCCGGTCCCGAGATCGCCAAGTGCCTGGAGCGCTTCAAGGCCGTTGGCGTGATTGACCGCGACTTCTCGTTCGGGTCGCCGAACCTGAGTGGCGTGGTGGCGACCGAAGTGCGCTCGGCAATGTACACCGGCGCCAGCACCCGACCGCCTGTGCTGGACTTCATTTGCGGGCTTGGCGGGCGCGAAGTGACTGTGCCGGACGTGGAGGAGATGACGCAGATCGTCTTCGATGCCGCGAAAGGTAAAGCGCAACCCTTAACTCAATGGATCGGGCTGCGGGGATGACGCGTCATCTGACGCACTCCTAGAGCCGGAAAGGATATGAAATATGAGCACATTCGTTGATACCAAACCGACCCAAAACTTGGAGCCCTTCAAAGGAGTCAAGAAGGTCGCTCACGAGGAGTACTACACCTCCGGTCACCGCACCTGCGAAGGCTGCGAGTCCGCGCAGATCATGAGGTTGATGGCCAAGGCCGCGGGGCCAAGAACCGTGGTCCTGGGCGCTACCGGCTGCATGTACGTGGCCAACACTTCCTACTACTCGACCCCCTGGGGTGTGCCGTGGATGCACACCCAGCTGGGCAGCGCTGGCTCCGGCGCGTTGGGCGTGGCAGCGGCATTCCGCGCCCAGATGCGCAAGGGCTTGATGAAGGATGAGCCGATCAATGTCATCGCGTTCTGCGGTGATGGCGGCGGCGCCGACATGGGCCTGAATGCTATCTCGGCCACCATGACGCACCCGGACTACAACCTCCTCATCCTGCTGTATGACAACGAAACTTACGCCAACACGGACATCCAGATTTCTGGAACATCTCCATACGGTGTGAATACCTCATTCAGTACGCCCGGCAAGGTAAAGCGCATCATGCATCACCGCTGGAAAAAGAATGTCGCACCATTGATAATGGCCGGCCATCCTACCTGCAAGTACGTTGGGACGATTTCCACGTCCTATCCGCTGCAGGCGATGAACAGCATTCGTAAAGCGTTGTCCATCGGCGGTCCGACGTTCATCCACTGCCTCAATCCTTGCCCCAAGGGTTGGGACTTCGATCCCATTCTCTCCTTTGAACTGGGTGAACTGGCAGTGAACACCGGCATTTGGCCTTTGTATGAGGTCGAATGCGGCAAACTGAAGCTCTACGGCAAGACCGACCAAATTGCCAAAGGCAAATTCAAACGTCTGCCGGTGCGCGAGTATCTGCTCAAGCAAGGCCGGTTCGCGCATTTCATTGACGAAGACATCGAATTCTTCCAGAGCAAGATAGATGAAATGTGGGAGAAGTGGCTGGTGCCGGGAATCATCCCGCTCCTGAAAGATGTCGAAGGCTGATAACAGGCAACCCGCCCGATAGGGGCGGGTTGCTTTTTTCCAAAAGAAGAATTAATCTGCGCGACTAGCAAAAAACTTTCGGGAGGGATGTATGGCTAGCTCGACGTTGCCTTCTGTCCATCCTGAACCCAAGGTCGTCAACCGTTGGGTTCAAATGATTGCCGGCATCATCGCGATGATGGCCATCGCGAGCCTGCAATATACTTGGACGCTTTTCGTAAGATCTCCCATTGTTTCCCTGCCAGCTTCGCCGCCATCCAAGTTACGTTCGCCCTGCTTCTCCCCGTACAAACCCGCACTGCGACGCCATTTGGCTGGCGAGTACAGACCAATTTCACCTCGGTACGGAACAGAATTCGCGGTTCACTAGGAGAAAAGGAGCATGACTGCCGAAATTGCAGCTGCAGGACAGCGAGACGGTGCGAGGGAAGCGTACGGCGGCTTTGCTGGAAACCGCTGGATCCAGTTGGTCAGCGGTGTCGTCGCGATGATCGTCATATCCAACTATCAGTATGCCTTCACGCTCTTTACGCCAGGCATGAAGCAGACCTTCACGGGAGTACCCTACGCGAAAATTGCGGCGGTGTTCTCGGCTTTTATTCTGTTTGAGACGTGGCCTATGCCCGTGGCCGGCTACTTTGTCGATAAGTTCGGTATCCGGAAACTTATGACGTTCGGCGCGGTATGCATCGCGCTGGGATGGGTGTTGGGCGGAACAATCGCCAAGTCCCCTCTGGACTTGTACATCTACTACGGCGTTATTGCCGGAACCGGTGCCGGAATTATTTATATTTCGTGCGTTGCCAATGCGGTGAAATGGTTCCCGGACCGGCGTGGTTTGGCCGTTGGGCTGACTGCTGCAGGGTTCGGCGGCGGAGCCGCTCTCACTGTCATACCCATTGCCGGTTCGATTCACAGCATGGGATGGGATAAGGCAATGGCTGTCTGGGGGCTTGCCCAAGGCATTATTGCAATCTGTGCTGCAATGGTACTCCGCCATCCGCCCGCTGGCTGGGTTCCAGCCGGGTGGGACCAGCGCGCAAAACAGGTGCACAAGGCCGTGGCGCAGTCGAAGGTGAACCTTAATTGGGTTCAAACTCTTGGAAGACCCGAGTTCTATTTCCTGTACACCATGTTTTTCTTTGCCTGCGCCGGCGGGCTGATCGCTACCGCCAACCTTTCGCAAATTGCGAAGTTCTTCCATGTGAGCGACGCGAAAGTATGGGGCATGGCTCTTGTTCCGCTGACCGTAACCCTGACCTCAATCTGTAACGCTGGCTCCAGAATCTTATGGGGAACGGTCTCGGACCGGCTGGGGCGGGAAAATACCATGTTTCTGACCTTTGGCATCGAAGCGATCCTGGTGTTCCTGGTAACCAAAATCGCGGGAACTCCGATAGCGTTTCTGATGCTGTTCTCGTTTATCTTTCTCTTCTGGGGCGAAGTGTTTTCGCTGTTCTCAGCGACGACGGGCGATGTTTTCGGCCCCAAGAACGCTTCGGCTAACTATGGCATGTTGTATACGGCCAAAGGGTTGGCTTCCGTGTTTGCCGGATTTGGTGCGGCCGCGCTGGCGGCATACTTCGGCGGCTCTTTTGCCGTTCCTTTCTACATTTCAGCCGTGCTGTGTGGTATCGCAGCGATCTTGTCTCTATTTGTGCTGAAGCCGTTGGTCAGAGGCAGAATTGCGAACGAAGTTCGGCTAACCACTGACTCAGTTTTGCCAAGAAGTGCTTGAGAAATGTTCGGAATGTGGTAGACGACCCCCGCGGGTCTGGTTTGCTTTCTTATACCGTAAAACGAAGTCATCATCTTGGTCGCTAGTTGGTTGTTGATTTGTGGCCTCGGGCACTTACGCCGGTGCTAGCGCGCGTGCCCCGCGGCTTCTGTGTGTTTTGTTTGCAAATCATCGTGAGAGAGGAAAACATGCGCTCGCTAACAATCTACGTTATTCTCGTGATGTTCTTCGCAACCTCGGGCTTGCTGGCCCAGACTCAAGGGCCTGCCGACAAAGCCGGCGCATCGGCGTCCACGGGCGCAACCAGGGATGAGGTCAACGAGCTGCGCAGCGAAGTTGCCGCACAACGCAAGACAATCGAGGAACTGAAAGCAATCGTCCAACAACTGGCAGAGACTAAAGGTGAAGTGGCCGCTGCCGGTTCAGCTCGGGTTAAGCCGGTAGCTGAGACCGCTCCCGTCGAGGCCAACTCCGGCGCCCTTGCTGGCAATGATGTTCATCTCGTGAACACGGTCTTGGTGCAGCCGGACGGGGCCGCAGGCGAGCAGGCACAAGCTGCTCCCCCAACACCCAAGAAGGATGCTCCGCTCACCGCCGGATGGAGCGGGGAGCATTTCTTCATCAAGAGCCCGGACGGGCAATTTAGCATCAGCCCTTACGGCTATGTGGACAATGATTACCGCGCCTACAAGGGCGACGGAGCGCCCGCCGATACATTTCTCATTCGGCGCGCCCGCTTCGGCTTTCAAGGCAATTACGGCTCGCATTTTGACTTCGCCCTGTTGACGGACGCCAACTCCACCACCGGCGCCATCGTTCGCGACGTCTATCTCAACATAAGAATCCGGCCTGAGTTCCAAATCCAGGCTGGCCAGTTCAAGGAGCCCTTTGCCCAAGAAACTGGAATCGGCGCTACCAACTTGGACTTCACCGAGCGCGGCTTGCAGTCACTGCTGTATCCCTGTGCTGTCACCGCCTTTCGCTGCCCGGGCATAACACTTCACGGAGATATCGACGGTGGCGTTATGCAGTGGTGGGCTGGGGCATTCAACGGTAGAGGCGGCGTTACGGCCAACGTCACCAACGAGCCGGATTTCGTCGGCAGGTTGCGTCTCTATCCTTGGCGCAAGAGCAAGAATGAGTGGCTACGGCAGTTCGCCATTGGCGGGTCGATCGACCATGCGCGCTCCCGAGGCCTTTCCAACGATGTAAGCTTCAATGCTGCTTTGCCGGACGCGGTTTACACCTTCTTCCCGCAGCTGGCGATCAATGGACCGATCGAGCGCTACGAGGGCGAATTTACCTACATCAAGGGGCCCTACGCGCTGCGTGGCGAGTATGTGCAAATGCAGGAGCAGCGTTACGGTGTAGGTTCGGAGACGCCGGGTGGCTTGGGATTCCTGACGCTTCCCGGAATTGGAGCCAAAGCCTGGAACGTCGGCACCACGTACTTAATCACCGGCGAAAAGCGGCCCGAGAACGGCACACCGCGAGTCAAACATCCGCTCTTTGGTCCCGACACGCCGGGCGGCAAGGGGCGCGGCTTGGGAGCGTGGGAATTGGCTGTTCGCTACTCCGGTATTCAGGCGAATGCACCGGCGGCTAACTTCCTGAACTACTACACGCCGGGCTTCGTCCCGCAGTACGACGACCATACTGACGAAATTTCGTTTGGCATCAATTGGTACCTGAACTACTGGGTAAAGTATCAGTTCAACGTCAATATCGATCAACTGCACCAGCCCAGCACCATTGGGCAGTTGCCGCAGAATTTCTATGCACTGACGCAGGAGTTGCAGTTCCGGTTCTAGAGGTCGCTAGCTCGTGAACGCACGATTTCACCAACCAGTTCGCAAGACGCGGGCCCGCAAGCAATGGCCCGCAAGCATAAAGTTGCAGGAGGAGATTCGATGAAATCCAGGATTCTATTGACTATTCTTCTAATCGCGTTGTTTGTGATCGCCAGTGGCTGCGGGAATGTACCCGGCTGTCCGACGTGCGGTACCACCAAGGACGGTAGCTACGCCGTCATCAATGTCATTCCCGTGCCGGAGCACAATCCGACCGGCGAGCCCGGCGGACCCTTCAACTCCTTTGACATAAGCTGGATTAACCCAGCGACACATCTGGACTACGTTTCCGACCGCATCGGCTTGGCCGTGGTGGTCATCGACACCGTAAACAATATCGCGGTAAATGCAATTCAAGGTTCCAATGCCGTGACCAATGCAGGAAATGCGGCCAGTCCGTGTGTGAAGGATGCGAATGGCAACGACATCATTCCGCCCGACGTGGACGTGTTTGGGAACTTCACCCGGTTCGGATGTAGAACGGATATGTCCACAGCTACGCCTCCGGGGCCGACGTTCCATCTCATTTCCGGTTTCGGCGCAAACCATAACTTTGGGGGCTTCCCCGGTGCACAGTGCTGCGCCGCGCGCGCCAACGGCGTGAATCCGATGTCGGGTCCAGACGGAGAAGAGGTGACTCCCGACGGCAAAACCTTATTCACGTCAGTTGGCAACGCAAACGTGGCAGTCTTCGATTTAACCACCACACCGCCTACAGTAATCGCCATGATACCTACCGGTGTGTCCGCAGACTACGACGGACCACAAGGTATATCGTTCTGCATTGCCTCGTGGAACGGAGAAGCCGGCTCCGCCGCCGATTGTGGCGACGATCGCGCCGACGAAATGGCGTACGATCCCACCCACCAGGTCCTCGCCGTCATCAATGGCGATCCTGGATTGCCGTTTGTCACATTCATTGACATGTCAGGTGTCGTAGCCAGAACTAGTCACTGCCTGCCGCTCGACGCCACGCTCGCTTACGGTCCCTATCCGGTCGGCTACAGCCCCGCCAGCTATCCCTTGCAAGGAACAGGCACAGGGATTCCCCAACCATCGCCAACGCTGGATCCGGGAAATGCGGGCACGTCGTTTAATCCCCCGAGCTGCATCATCGGACAAATCTATTACGACGGTGCTGGGGGTATCGCATCGAACGGAGTGGGGATCAACTCGAGCGTTCCGGTCGACACCGCGGGCGGCACGTTCCCTTGTCCGGATCCCTCCAATCCGCATGTCTTCAGCGGGGTTTCCGGATCATCCGCGGCTGACGGACCGTTGGGTCTTCCTGGCTTCGGCGTCACCCCGAGCGGCAAGTCTTACACCATCCCCTGCCATCATGGGCCCATCGTCGACCAAACTGCAGGGACGTTCTGTAGCCAGACTGCCCCGGGCAGTACCTGTGCTGGCGCCATATCACCGGCCGGGCTTGGCGGAATGGCCTGGAATCCCACCACCGGCCACTTGTTGCTCACTAATGCCAACTCCATCGGCATCACTAATATCGGGGGTGTCGATGAAATCGATCCCCGGCTGGGCAACCCCAACGGGCCGGTTGTCGTCAACAGCTTCGTCATGCCTAATTGCATGCCCACTAGCATCGTTCAGGGGCCCGGCAACAACTTCCTGGTGGGCTGCGCAGACCACGACGGCGAAGCCTTCCCGCCTAACGAGTACGTCATTAACGGCAGCACGGGCCAGATCATCACCGAGATCACCAATGTCGGCGGTGTGGACGAGATCTGGTACAACTCGGGCGACAATAAGTACTACACCGCTTCGAGAGACATGCCCAACGGTCCGGTACTGGGCGTTATCGACGCCGCGACGAACACCTGGCTGGTAAACATACCGACAAACACGAACTCGCACAGCGTCGCCGTCGATCCCGGAAATAACCACGCTTTCGTTCCCTTGCAGGCCGGCGGGATCTGCACGACGCAAAGCAGCAACGGCTGCATCGGCGTGTTTGCCGAGCAGTAGCCGCGTAGCAATAGTCAATCGCGAGGGCCCGGATCCCCGAGGGTCCGGGCCTTGCGTTTAAGGGACTTTCGAGCGAGAGTAATAAGGGACCTGATATAGTCTTGCGCTGCGGCTCAGCGCAGAGTTGGCGAAGTGATCTATGAAAATCTTTCGTAAAGCAGTGACGCAGAGTGCGCTGTTGTCGGTTCTTCTCGCGGTCGTCGGATTGGCAAGCGCCAAAGATCAACCTCCGCCGAGGCCCACGGAGGTGCCTGCGACCGTGATTGCGCACTTGCCGCTTCCACAAGCCACAGGAAACCAGATGCTTCTGCAGAAGGAAAATGGAAAGACTTACCTGTACGTACAGCAGGCATCGAAGCAGGGATTCATGGTTGTGGACGTCAGCAAGCCGGACAAGCCGGACCTGCTAAAACGCACGGCGGCACCAAATCAGGCTACGGCTGGCAATTTGGAAATGGTCAGCCCCGACGTGGCTATTGCGGAAGCGCCCGAAAAGACACCGAATACTCTCACCAGCACCAACCACCCTACCGAGACGGTGCGCATTCTCGATTTGGGCGATCCGCGCAATCCGAAAACTCTGCAGGAGTTTAGTGGCGTTACCAGTCTTCTTCCCGACGGCAACCACAGCCTGATTTATCTCACCAATAACGAAGGTCTGTGGGTTCTTCGCTATAACCGCCCGGCGCTGTTGGAACCTGCCAAGAAGAAACCGCCATGCGACTCCAATGCGGAGATCATGGCCATGCCACCGGATTGTGACTAGTCGCAGCCACACACACGAATCCCGCCCTATCCCGTGGTATCCAACTGGGCCGGTACCCACGCAGCGTTTTCTCGCTACCCAGCCATCAGTTCGAGCACTGCTGAGCGATCGTCTTGATGGATGCCACCGTGATGGTCACCGGGCTGGCTGAACCTGATCTAGCCAGAAAGTCAGAACTGGTGCTCATGGAAGGCCCCTGGATGCCCGTGATTTCCACTTGCCGTCCCAGGTATCGCCGCAGCTTGATGTCCCGGTTCCCTTGAAGTTCGTAGCTGTTGCCTTGCTCCGGCTGAGTCAAGATGTAATCAGTGCTCGACTTGCCGACGCAACCTTGAACGGTGATTTCGTCTTTGTTCTTCTTTCCATGCCGCTGATCTGCGCTCCCCGCCGTCTGCCCATTGACGGAGATGGTTGCGCATAGCAGTAGCAGGATCGTAACCTTTGCCATATTCCCCCCCCACTTGCTTGCTACAAGTATACAACTTGAGATGCTGCAGACTGCCGGGGATGTTACCTGCCCGGTGGATCGTCCACTTGTGATAGCCAAGACTTGACCTTGCATGCCATGCTGTCGGATGGGAACACTGCTGCCAGGTTGACCATTGGAGAGGGGGCAAACAAACGGCGCAAGCTTGTGCAAACGCCTGGTTTCAACACTCACGGTTGTGACGATACAATCTTCCCGTGCTGAGAAGGAAACTCCCACTCCCTTTAGGAAAGCGAGCCATCTGAAAGTGCGAGCGTGTCGGAATGTTTGAACAGTTGGGCGAGCCCGAACAAAAGCCGCGAGTTTCCGGTGCGATGACACTCGGAATACTTGCTGCCTTCCTATTTGGCGTCGTCGGAGCCTTCTTTCTTTTCATCTTTATCGGAGACAGACCCTTCGGGACGCAAATCGCAACTGCAATTGTCTACACATACTTTGCTTTCTGGTATGTCTTTTTCCCAACGAGATGGCTAGAGGAAACATATAGCCTGCGAGATAAGGCAGTTCAGCAGCAGTTTCCGCGTCTCATAGCCATCCACTGCGGGTTTCTGATTTTCATTTTCCTTGGCCAGACTTTCTTGTTTGCGGTTAAGCCTCGCTTGCCGAGCTATTGGCTCACACCGCACGGAAAGCAGGGTGACACTTTGTACGGGGCATTAATTTTTGTTCCTGCCATTGTCCTTACGACGCAAGTGTTTATTTCCCGCAGAATCCTAAGTCGCAGTGTGAAGAGGAAGTCTGAATAAGCAATTGTTGAAAAATCTCGATATCGCTCATTGGCTATCGGACGCGCTCGCTACGGTCTCCACTCACCCTTCATGCACCGCTCACAATGGGAACGCTTCACTAGCTTTCCAATCCTGCACTTTTTCCCGGAAATTCCTGGGTCGGACGAAGAGGATCACCTCCCCAGGCTGCGGCGAAGCAGTGGCCTCGCCGCAAGTATTCGCCGAGATAACGCCATGCTGAAGCACCTCCTTCGTCGAGAAGTCTAGTTCCTTCCAGCGCGCGAGGGGCATCCTCTCAGGGAACGCGCATGACGGATGATCGCCAGTGCTGTAGGTCGTCAGTGTGTCGTCATATTTTAAAACCGGATTGATCGCCCCGGTACCCCCGCAACCTAGTTTCGGATTATAGGAAATATCTACTTCGCTATCCTTCTGAGTAAGGCGCAGCCGAGCAACACCGTCCTTGTCCGCTGGAATATAAAGGGACATCTTGTTGCTGGCACCTTTTGTCCACGCACCCACACAGGCGCCCGCTACAGGGCGCCCGGTTCTGCCATTTACAAGCTTGATCTGGATGGTCTGTGCGCGAAGAGCCGTCGCGCATGACGCAAAGAGGAAGAGCGCTAAAAACCCCTTTGCAGCGAACCTCATGGCAAAGAACCTCCTTCGACCTTAGTCGCCGGTTGTCGCTGCCAAATATATCCGGCAGTGCGATGTTGGCGAAACATCGCGATTACGCTCAAAATCCCCCACTCGGATACCGGATCGGTGTCCGATGGGTGGAAACCTGCCAGCCCTGTCCGCAAGGTCGAGTTCAAGCTACTAATGTCTACTTGACGTGTGTCTCCTGATAGTGCAACTCTTTCCATTCGCCGTTACGCTTCACCCAAAGCTCGCTGATATAGAGCCTTGAATAACGAAGTACCGACTTGGGAGGAAACTGCATCGTGACTTCGTAAATCACAAACGTAGCGTCTGGCCCTAGCGGAGTTACTCTGAATCCCCACAGTGTATAGTTGAAGACATTTCCTGCCGCCACCTCGTTGATCGCTTGGGTTCTGCTTCGCTCGCCCGTACCGTCGACTTCGACCCCTTCATAGTCGTCTGCCAGGAGCTCGCCGTATGCTTTCTTGTCTTTCTGCTTGAGCGCCTCCCATTCTGTCTTGACCTTGGATTCGAAAACGTCCTTCAAATTCGATCCGGCTGAAGCATCAGCAGGTTTGCCAGCTTCGGCAGCTTTCTTTGCCGGCTGTTGCGCCGCGGCAAAACCCGTAAGCATCAGGGCAATACAAAGGCAGGCAAAATAATCTCGCATTTCTCCCTCTGAAGCGAAAAGTCACCAACTTACATTTCACGCACCACCCGTCGCTATTGCAGCGTTTTCGCTTTCTTCCTCAGTGCTACAAGGAGGGGATCAGGCAATTCGGAGTAACCTTCCTCCGCCGCAAATCGCTGACCGCCCGTATAAATCCATTCCAGAAAGTCGCGCAAAGCCGCGGCACGCGGCCGGTCCGCAGACTTGGTGTGCAGATAAACCCAGGTGAAACTGGCGATCGGGAAGGAACCCGCTCCTGGTGCATTGGTCAACGACGCCGAAAAGCCACTCCAGTGTGGCGATTCCACCGCCTGGCACGCGTCCGTGATGCTCTGGGCTGATGCCTTCACAAACTTGCCCGCCGGGTTTTGCACGGCCGCATGCGCGATATTGTTCTTCACCGCGTATTGCAGCTCCACATAGCCGATCGCGCCGGGCTGACTCTTCACTTTATCGGCCATATCGGAACTGCGCTCCGCTGGCACTCCGACCGGCCATTTGGGCGAAGCGCCGACTCCGACGTCTTCACGGAACTTGGAACTGGTTTTCGAAAGGAACTCGGTGAAAACGTAATTGGATCCCTTGCCACCCGGCCGATTCACCACCTGAATCGGCAGGTCGGGCAAGCTAACACCCGGATTCAGTTTCGCAATCTGCGGTGCATTCCAAGTCTTCACTTCCCCGAGGAAGATCTCGGCCAGCACCTCCCCAGAAAGCCGAAGCTCCTGCTGAACGCCAGGCAGGTTGTAGATTGGCACGATTGCAATGATCGCAGCCGGTATTTCAACCAGGTCTGCCTCTGATCGCTCTTTCCCGCTCAACGGGACTTCGCCCGCGCCGAAGTCACCGCTGCCATGGGAAATCTGCTTGATCCCTTCGCTGGTGCCAATCGGAAGGTATTTCATTTGGATCTTGGGATTGAGCTTGCCGTATTCCACCGCCCACCGGTTGTAGAGGGGAAGGGGAACGCTCGATCCCGATCCAACCAGGATTACAGTTTCCTGCGCCTTGGCAGTCTGAGCGACGCTCAACGCCCAAACCAACACAAACACTCCCCAGAACCACAAGGTCCGGTTGCCGCGGCATTCCACCGTACCTGCAACCGGTAACCTTGTTATCCTTATCATCATGATCCTCCTGCCGGAGGCTGCATACTATCGCGCGAATTTGCCTCCATGCCTTGAAGGTACCACCGCATCGCCCTGGCGCAGCCTAACCGTCGTTGTCAAAGTTGGAACCCTGTCCGCTTGCTGCCGAGCTCATCAGGAATCAGCGTCGATATCTGGCTTAAGGGGGAATCTGACTAACTCGTCTATGGAGGCGCGGGCATCCCCGCCCGTGCGGGGTCCGGTTGAAGTTCACACTTAATCAGAGTCTCCCCAGGTCAATTTCCCCGGGTCTTCTGCTTGCCGAAAAAGCAGCTTTCCTGGCGGTCGAATAAGATGGTCGCTCCAGCGTTCTACCGGGAGATGCACGGCGCGATGACAGCGCCCATACCGACTGTCATCACTATGGCTCGAGGACCTGTTGAGCGCCGCCGTCGAATTCCTCTTGACCTATCAGGATCGCACCACGCCTTCCAATGGTGAACTGGCGGTGGCGTAGAGTTTCTTCGGCATCCGTCCCGCCAGGTACGCTTCTCGTCCGGCAATCACCGCGTGCTA